>JACCDU010693689.1_pt1 | contig 36123 bp, 61 predicted proteins | sample 7446081 | NCBI WGS metagenome assembly JACCDU01 (sample SAMN15323447, study PRJNA562643) | freshwater metagenome | isolation source: river surface water | place: USA:Blue River Watershed | collected 2017-08-17
GCAGCCAAAGCGCAGATTGACGCTGCTAAACTCGATCTTGAAAGACAGACTCTTGAGGCGGAATATACCCGTAAAGGTATAGAGATGCAGATGAAGAATCAGCGTGATGCCGCTGAACTTCGTATCAAAGAGGCTGAACTGGCTGTCAAGCAACTGCAAGCGATTCTGGCGATGGACATTGCAGATGAGGATTCTCGTCAACGTCAGGCCGATATTGTCCTAAAGGCAATCCGTGAGCTTGGCAATCTGACTAAGGGTGCTTAATGGATAAGTCTGCATGGGCTGAGAACCTGCTCCGCGATGAGTGGTTTCAGGAAATGATGCAGGAATTGCGAACTGCTGAGATTAACAAGTTTGCAATGAGTGATTACAACGATATAGAGGACAGGGAGACTGCTTACCTTCGTCTCCGTACTCTTGAGATCGTAGAGAATTATCTCGAAGGTCTTTGCGCTCAGAAGATCATCGACGAAAAGCGACTGAAAATTTTGTAACCGAATCGGGCGGTTCCCGATATAATTTAGGAAACAACACATGAGCGATACTCAAGGCACGACTCCCGAATCGGGAAATGCAGAGTTAAATGTTAGCGGTGCAGCTAACGCTATTTTGGGTCTTATGGGTAGCGACGAAGGCTCCGAACAGGAACAACCGGAAGCGCAAGCCGAAGCCAACGATAGCGAGGCCGAATCTGATGCCGAGGAATCTTATGAGGATTCTGACGAATCAGAGGTAGAACAAGAAGAAAGCGAGGATGAGCCGCAGGAGCCTCAAAAATACCGTGTCAAAGCCGCTGGCGAAGAACGGGAGGTAACCCTAGATGAGCTTATCAAGTCTTATCAACTTGGCACTGACTATACAAAGAAATCGCAAGCCGTAGCTGAAGAACGCAAGGCGGTTGAGGCCGAACGCCAGCGTGTCGAAGAAGCAAGGCAACTCCGCGATCAATATGCGGAACGGTTGCAGATTATCGAGCAGATGCTCAATCAGCAGCCAGAAACTGAGAATCTGGACTACTTGAAGGAAACCGACCCTATCGGTTACGCCGTCAAGGTTGCGGAACTCTCTCAGCGGGAAAAGCAACTCGCCCAAGTTCGTGCAGAGCAGCAGCGAATTGCAGAGCAACAAAGGCAAGAGCAGCAGGAGAAGCTAGGCACAGTTATTCAGGCCGAGGCTCGTAAACTTGCTGAAGCATTGCCCGAGTATGCAGACCCGCAGAAGGGTGAATCAATCCGGCGTGAACTGCGTGAGTTCGGTATCAAGGCAGGATTCTCGGAGCAGGAACTAGCGAATGTTTACGATTCGCGTGCAGTTTTGACGCTTTGGAAGGCTATGCAATACGACAAGCTACAGTCAAGCAAGCCTAATGTAACCAAAAAGGTTAGTGAAGCACCTAAAGTCATTAAGGCCGGTGTATCGCAACCAAGGGACAGCCAGAGTGATGAGCTGCGGAAACTTAAGGCGCGAGCTAAGCAATCCGGTAGGGTTGCAGATGCCGCAAGAGCATTTGAGAAATTTATTTAAGGAGCATTATTATGCCTACTTTTACCGCCCATAGCGCGATTGGTCAGCGCGAAGATTTGACCGACATCATCTATGACATCTCGCCGACCGAGACCCCGTTCATGTCGTCGATTGGCAAGACCAAGGCTACCGCTGTGTACCACGAGTGGCAGACTGATTCTCTGGCTGCTGCAACCACGGCTAACGCTGCAATCGAAGGTGCTGACGCTACTTCGGCAACTCTGGCTCCGACCGTTCGTCTGGGCAACTACACCCAGATCATCCAAAAGACCGTTCAGGTCTCGGGTACTCTGGATGTGGTGAACAAGGCTGGTCGTAAGTCGGAAAAGGCTTATCAACTGGCTAAGGCTTCGGCCGAACTGAAGCGCGATCTGGAAACTATCCTGCTGTCGAATCAAGGTCGCTCGGCTGGTTCTTCTACCACTGCTCGTAAGCTGGGTTCGCTGCTGTCGTGGATCAAGACCAACTCGTCGTTTGGTTCGGGTGGTGCTGATCCGGCAACCATCGGTGTTTCGACCCGTACTGACGGTACTCAGCGTACCTTCACCGAGACCCTGCTCAAGACCGTTGTTGCAGAGGTGTTTGAGTCGGGTGGTTCGCCGAAGATCCTGATGGTCGGCGCATCTGGTAAGCAGAAGGTTTCGTCGTTTGCTGGTATCGCTGCTCAGCGTTACATGGCTCCGTCGAACACTCCGACCACCATTATCGGTGCTGCTGACGTGTACATGAGCGATTTCGGCACGATGTCTGTTGTTCCGAACCGCTTTATGCGCGCTCGTGACGCTCTGGTGCTGGATCCGGAATACGCTGCTCTGGCTTATCTGCGTCCGTTCCAGACTAACGATCTGGCTAAGACTGGCGACAGCGAGAACACCCAGATTCTGGCTGAAGTCACCCTTGAGGTTAAGAATGAGGCTGCTCACGGCATAATTGCCGATCTGGACATGGCTCTGTAACGGATATTGATATATAATCCTCCTGTAGGTAACTATGGGAGGATTTATGAAATGTTCCGTTGATGGATGCAATGGAGAGATCAAAGTCAAAAGTCTTTTATTGTGCCAAAAGCATTATGTAAGACTAAAGACTCATGGGTCTGTTTGCTTCAAGAAAAACGCCCATGGAAGTTTAGAAGAAAGATTCTGGAACTTTGTAGACAAGAAATCTAATGATGAATGTTGGCATTGGACTGGACAAATTCTTTCAAACGGATATGGGCGTATTTCTCTAGGTTCTAAAAAAGACGGTGCAGATGGTGCGCATCGAGTAAGCTGGAAATTATTTAATAAAAAAGACATACCAGACGGTATGTTTGTGATGCACAAATGCGATAATCCTAGCTGTGTCAATCCTCATCATTTGAGTATTGGCACTCCAAAGGAAAACACGCAAGATATGATTGCTAAAGGGAGAAAACGCGTTGTTTCTCCAAAAGGCGAAGGTAATGGAAAATCATTACTTAATGAAGAAAAAGTTAGGATAATCAAAGCAAGCACACTCAGCCATGCGGCATTGGCAAGAGAACTTGGAGTTTCCCCGAATTGCGTCCGGGGGGTTAGAACAGGGCGCACTTGGACACATATTAAATGAGTACTCCGATACGGACTCAGACAGCATTTGAAGATGGTGACGGCGGTTTAGTCATCGAGACCAAACAGGACGTTAGCGAGATTGTTGAAGCTAACAAACAGCAACTGTTCTACGATCAGCAGCGCACAGGTGGACTCAATGAGTTGCACCATGTTGCTCGGATTCCTTTCACGGTGATTGATGTTTTGAACCAGAAAGGTATCATGAAGGGATTTCAGATCATAGACGATGTTGGTTTTGCCAGATGGCTAAACGATCCTGAAAATGCTGCTTGGAAAACGTATCGGGGGACTATATGAGAGTTGGCGTTTGCGTACCATGCCGAGATGAAGTTCATACCGGCTTTGCTTTCGACTTTGCAAGGATGGCGGCACACGATGCTTCCGTTCGTTGTAAGGACGGTAAAGGTGGACTAAGCCTTTACACAATGCCGGGTACATTGATTTTCGATCAGCGCGAGAAGCTTGTTGAAGTTGCGTTGAAGGAAGGTTGTGATGCAGTCCTGTTTATCGACAGCGATATGCGATTCCCACCTGACATCATCGACATTCTTCTGAGTCGTGAAGTGCCGATTGTTGGAGTAAACGCTACAACTCGCCGTAAGCCTGTGACACCTACCGCCAAGATGATGACGAAGTACATGGATGGCGATACATTGGTTCACAAGTGGGAGAACATTGATTCTCGCGGCAAGGAAGGTATAGAAGAAGTGACGGCGGTTGGCTTCGGTGCTGTCCTGATTCGCAAGGAAGTGTTTGAAAAGACCGGAAAGCCTTGGTTTGACGCTGGATGGGGCAAGAGTGGTGTATGTGGCGAGGACGTTTACTTCTGCGTCAAGGCTGGTTCTGAGGGCTTTGCAACGTATGTAGACCATGAACTGTCCATGCATATTCGTCACATTGGTACTTATGAATACGGCTGGAAAGACTTTGAACAGCTAGAGGAATAACATGGCATTTGATAGCTACTCGTCCCTAAAGACTACGATAGCCAACTATCTGGCGCGTAGCGATCTTACCAGCGTTATTCCTGACTTCATCCGCTTGGCAGAGGAACGGCTGCGCCGAGATATTCGTAGCCGTCAAATGCTGGTTGTTGCTACTGCGGCAACTGTTGGCGGTAGTTCTTCTGTTGGACTCCCGACTGATTTCCTTGAGATGCGCGACATTCACCTGAACACTACTCCGGTGACTACGCTGCGCTACAAGGCTCCTAATAGCTTTTATGAGACTGCTCGGGTAACTGAGAGTGGCAAGCCTGTGGATTACACAATCCTAGGCTCGGATATGCAGCTTGCTCCGATTCCAGACACATCGTACACACTTCAGATGCTGTATTACTCCAAGCCTACGCTACTTGGAGACAGCAATCCATCTAATGTATTTTTGGCAAATTACCCTGATGCTCTGCTTTATGCTTCGCTGGCTGAGGCAGAGCCGTATTTAATGAATGATGCGCGGATTCAGACATGGGCTGCGCTCTATGATCGTGCGATAACGTCAATCAACAATTCTGACCAGTCTAGTGAGTACAGCGGTCAGCCTATGTCTATGTCCTATAACGTGAGGTAAATCATGGCAGAAATGTCTAATTATCTGGAAAACGCTCTGATTAACGCCACGTTGCGTAATACGAGCTATACCAGCCCGGCGACTGTTTATGTTGCCCTGTTTACTAGCGATCCGACTGATGCGAACACCGGTACTGAGGTATCTGGTGGCTCGTATGCGCGTACTGCTGTGACGTTTGGCGCACCTTCTGGCGGTGTTTCAACCAATAGCGGTAACGTCGAGTTCCCTGAAGCTACTGGTTCGTGGGGAACGATTGGCTGGATCGGCATCATGGATGCTTCGACTAGCGGAAACCTGCTGTATCACACGGCTCTGGATACGTCTAAGACCATTTCCTCTGGCGACATTTTCCGCATCACTACTGGCAACCTGTCTGTGACGTTGGCATAAATGAAGATTGATTTCAGTTTCGATACCAAGTACGGTAAGTTCTGCGATGCCTTGCATCTGGATGATAACCACGGCTTGAGCGATGCAGAGATTGATGCAATGAAGCAGCAACGTCTGACCAACTGGCTTGCTGTCATTGAAGCACCACAAGAGACTATCGAAGAACAACCGCAGGAGTAAAGAGTGGCAGACCGTTATTGGGTAGGTGGATCAGGCACTTGGAACACGACTTCCACAACTAACTGGGCTGCTTCCTCTGGTGGTGCAGCAGGTGCTTCTGCGCCAACATCTTCCGATAACGTATTCTTCGATGCTAACTCCAACGTAGGTACTGGTTCGTTTACCGTCACCGTATCTGCGGCTGTCTGTAACGACTTTACTGTTGGTAGTCCTACCGCACTTGACGGTGCGATGACGCTTGCTATGGGTACGTCCACGCTTACCGTATCAGGTAGCTGGACAAATCCAGCGACAAACTTTTCTATTACCGGCACAACAGGCACGATAACTTTTAACGCCACTACTACTGGAAAAACGATCACCACTAACGGCGTAACTTTTAACGCCAACGTAACACTTAATGGTGTCGGTGGTGTTTGGACTTTGGGTTCTGCGCTAAATATTGGTAGTTTTACTCTTACGCTGACTAACGGCACGTTTGACACAAGCACTTCCAACTACGCTGTTACTGCTGGTTCATTTAGCTCAAGTAACGCAAACACCAGAACAATAAACCTAAATGGATCTACTATTACATTGTCCGTTAATTGGACTCTTACAACTAGTACAAATGCCACATTAAATGCTGGCACATCAACAATCAATCTATCAGCCTCGGGGTTAACCTTTAATGGTGGCGGCTTAACGTACTACAACCTATCTTTTACTTCAACTTCTGCATCAAGTTTAACAAGATCCATAGCAGGTGCAAACACATTTAATAATTTGACGTTCAGCACAATAGCCTCTGCCGGATTAAATAACATAAGTGTCGCCAACGACCAAACAATTAACGGAACTCTGACCGTTAATGGGGCTAACGGTAATCGTCGTCAGTTTGTACGTTCGGATGCCACTGGCACTTCGCGCACATTAACTTGTGCTGCTATTGCAGCAATGACGGACGTTGACTTCCGTGACATAACTATAGCTGGTGCTGCTGGCACTTTGTCCGGTACGCGCTTGGGTGATTGTGGCGGCAATAGCAACATTACGTTTGGAGCAGGAACAAATAAGTATTGGAGTTTGGTTGCTGGCGGTGACTGGAATGCAACTGCTTGGGCTACTAGCTCTGGCGGTACTCCTGCTGATACTAATTACCCTTTACCGCAAGATACGGTAATTATTGAGAATACCGGACTCAATACGTCTGCCACTATTACGATTAACGGTTCGTGGAACATAGGCACGTTAGATGCTTCAACCCGCACTAACGCAATGACGCTTGCATCTGGCATTTTCTCTCCAACATTTTACGGCAATTTTACTTATGGCTCTGGTGTAACACCTACTGGAAGTGGTACTTACTTGTTCCTAAATAGATCAACAAAAACACTTGACTCTGGCGGAAAAACATTTACTCAGTCAGTATTATTTAATTCCCCAAATGGCGGAACTCAAATAGTTAATAATAATTTAACTCTTAGTCTCGCTAGGACAGTCACATTATCGCAAGGAACACTTGATCTAAATGATTTTACGCTTACTGCTGGCATTTTTAGTTCATCAAACACCAATGCGAGATCAATAGCATTCGGCACTACAGGGAGCATTGTTCTTAATCATACAACTGGAGGAACTACAGTTTTAGATATGCAAAACGCAACTAACTTTACGTTCACTGGAACGTCAAATGTTAGTTCTGAAATGTCTACGGCAAGAACATTTAACTTTGGTGGAAATTCTGGAGCAACAACAGCTAACAGACTTAATATCAATCTAACCTCTGGTACGTCTTTGGCTACATTGCTTGGTAGCTTTAGGCAAATTGACTTTACTGGATCAACTTTTAACCCAAGTACACAAACTATTACTTGTCATGGATTTACGCTTGCTTCTGGTGGGACTTATTCGGTAACTAATTTCATTATAGTTGGAACAGGCACATTAACTTACACAGGAAAATCAATATCTACGCTTAATATTAACGGAACAGGAATAACGACAACACTAGCTGATGCTGGAACAAATGGGACTCTAACGCTAACAAATGGAACTTTAGATTTAGCAGGATTTACTTTAACAAATACAACAAGAGCACAAACCGCCGCAGGCACTAAAAACTTAACATTTAATGGCGGTACATTAGTTATTAGTTCATCAAGCGCGACTGCATGGAATAATGCAGCTCCTACAGGATTTACTACGACAGCTGGAACTGGGGTCGGTACAATTTCAATGACCTCCTCAAGTGCTAAAACCTTTGTTGGTGGTTCTAGAACCTATAACTGCACGTTGAACCAAGGCGGTGCTGGTACTTTAACTATTACTGGCGCAAATACATTCATAGACATCACTAACACGAATACTACTTCTAGTCAGATTACGTTCCCTGCAAGTACGACTACAACGGTAAATAACTTTACTTTGTCTGGTTCGTCTGGAAATTTGGTTTCGATCCGAAGCTCATCGTCTGGAACTCGTTTTACGCTGTCAAAATCAAGTGGTGATGTATCTGTTAGTTATCTTGATATTCAGGATAGCAATGCTACAGGCGGTGCTGCTTGGAGGGCATTAACGTCCAACGGGAACGTAAATAGCGGCAATAACTTTGGTTGGGCATTTATTGCAGGTATTTTTGTTGATGCAAGTGCTGCTGTTAGCGGGTCTGCTGTTGTTTCTGGTATTGCGTCAGCAATTATGTCACTACAAGGTAGTGTAAACGCTAATGCTACCGTTACAGCTATTCCTACTCGTCTATTGATGGGTCAGGGCAGCATCAATTGCGATGCCACCGTGACAGCCACGGGCATACGGATACAAACAGCTTCTGGCAGCGTTACAGCCTCCGCTACGGTAACAGCGGCACCTAACTTTACAGCGTCTGGAAACGCAGCCATTGCAGCCAATGCAGCAGTTTCTGCTTACGGTAACGCTACCTTTGACAATGCGCCTATAATTACAGGAAATGCAATTATTTCTGCTAATGGTCAAATTATCGGCGAAGAATGGTCAGATAGTGCGGTAACGTCAAGTGCTTGGGGAGTAGTCCCATCAGCGTCAAACACATGGACTGCCAATACTCAAACTAATAGTGAGTGGTTAAAACAATGACAACCATTAAATTTGGCGAATGGCTACCAGATCAGCCGGGTGTCGCTGGTGCTGTAACAGACGCAAAGAACTGTTATCCGGTAGCTAATGGCTATGCTCCATTCCGTAGCGAAGCAGACTATTCTGATGCCGCTGCTCAAGACTTGATTATTACGTTTGCCGGTAAGTTCAGCGGTGTCACTAATCTGTTCGCAGCTAGTACCACTCAGGTTTACAAGTTTGATAGCAATGATGCAACGCTTGATGCGCTGACAACAACTGGTTACACGGCTGTAGAGGGCTGGGATGTTACGCAGTTTGGCTCAAAGATGATTTTGGCTAACGGTCAGGATAAGCTGCAATCTTACGAAATAGGAACATCCACCTACGTTACTGACCTTGCGGCTTCTGCTCCTACAACAAAGTTTGTAACGGTTGTTCGTGATTTTGTTGTAGCGGCTAACGATGGCGTTGACACAAACAAGGTCTATTGGTCGGATATTAACGATGAGACAGACTGGACTCCGGGTGCTGCATCTCAGTCGGATACACAGCTAATCCCTGACGGTGGTGATATTACTGGTCTAGCTGGCGGAGAATATGGAATAGTATTCCTAGAACGAGCCATTTATCGGATGAGTTACTCTGGCTCTCCGTTCTTCTTCCAGTTTGACGCTATTTCTCGCAGTCTTGGCTGTATTTCTAACGGCTCTATTGCTCAGTATGGTGGTCTAACGTATTTCCTTGCTGACGATGGTTTCTACGCTTGCGATGGTCAGACTACCAAGGCTATTGGCGTAGAAAAAGTTAATCGTTGGTTCTTCGATAACGTGATTCCTAGTGAAATCGCAACCGGCATGAGTGCAACGGTTGACCCTGTGCGTAAATTGGTCATCTGGAAGTTCAATAATACCTTTGGTGGCAAGAATCTGCTGATTTATTCGATTGATTTGGATCGCTGGTCATACGCTGACACTACCGCAACGTCCATTTCTTACGTCTTAACTCCTTCTGCTACGCTCGAACAAGTTGATAACTATTCTGCAAGCATTGATGCATTGGATATTCCCCTTGATTCTCGCGTTTTTGCTGGTGGCCAGCTCTTGTTTGCTGGCGTTTCAGGTACAAAGATTATTTCATTCTCTGGTCAGCCTAAAACAGCGCAAATAACGACTGGCGACATTAACATTGGTCGGTCAACTATCACGCTAGTCAAACCGATTGTTGATAGCGGTAGCGCATCTGTAGCGGTTGCAAGTCGTGATTTGCTGTCGGATCAGGTGGAATTTGGCTCCGATGTACCGGCAGACGCTGAAAACCGTGTTTCTATCCGCTCTAACGGTGAATATCATCGTTTACGCCTCACGCCAAGCGGTGCAAATTGGGAAACAGCGTTCGGAATGGAAGTTGAAGTCGTTAAACAGGGTAATCGATGACTCAGTTTCGCACATTACCGCCATTTGGTGCTGACCAGAGGGGTGTAGCAGAGGTTGTCCGTGGAATTATGGACGGCAAAACCAACAATACAGGCCGTCTAACGCTTGCAACTGGCAATGCTACGTCAACTACCCTTTACGACGAGCGTATAGGCTACGATAGCCTGATTTTCTTCGTCCCTGTGTCTGATGCTGCTGAAAATGATTCAGCCCCTTACGGTGCTTTTCAAGACACTACAGACCAAACTGCTGCAAATACGACAACTGCATACGCTGTTACATTAAATACAACAGACTACTCTAGTGGCGTATATGTATCCAACAGTTCGCGAGTCAATGTAAGAAACTACGGGATATATAACCTTCAGTTTTCGTTGCAATACAAAAACTCAACAAATGATGGTCAAGACGTTGATGTTTGGTTTAGGAAGAATGGCACTAATGTAGCTGGATCAAACAGTAAATTTCATTTGCCAGCTAGGAAAAGCACAGGCGATCCATCTCATTTGATTGCCTCAATGAATTTCTTCTTGGAAATGAATGCTGGCGATTATGTAGAAATAATGTGGAGAACTAGCGATATTGGCGTTTCTCTTGAGCATTTCTCTACAGCGACAAGCCCCGATAGACCTTCAGTTCCTAGCGCAATTGTGACTGCTTCTTACGTTGCGCCTGCTGCCACTACTAATCTTTATGTTTCTAGTCAGCAGCAAGGTCAGGCTACGGTTAGCCATTGGGCAAATAGTACGGCAGATAAGACATACGGCTATATAATTGTCGGATGACAGAATTTAAATTTATCCCGGTTGACGAGTTGCGTAAATGGTGGTCTAGCGTTAGGCCGGGTCTGGAAAAAGTTAAGAGCAGAAGCCCTGAGAATTGGATAGTCGAAGATGTGTACACCGACTGTTTTAATCAAAAGGCAATGCTCTGGGTTGCATTAGAGAACAACCACTTTTGTGGCTTCTTTATCCTTCAGCCGATGGGCGAGGAGCTCCATGTGTGGGCTGCATGGACGTTAGAAAATGATTATCAAGTAGTGCAAAAAGGTTTACAATTCATCAAAAATATGGCAAGGGAAGCTAATGTCAAATACTTAACTTTCTCTAGCCATAGACCGGGATGGGATCGTAGGGCGAAAGCATACGGCTTCCGTCCCCGTAAATGGATAAGCGAGGTGTAATATGGGTGGCGGCGGCGGTACTCAAGAAAGCAAGACCACAACAGAAATCTCCCCAGACTTTAAGCCGTACATCCAGTACGCTCTGGGCGAGGCTAAACGCATTTATGGCGGTATGCCGCAAGCTCCTGAGACGCTTGCTGTTGATCCTTCTGCCGCTACTCAGCAAGCCCTTGGCCTAGCGGAACAACGCGCTCTGGCTGGCTCTCCGCTGACTCAGGCCGCAATGCAAGAGCAGATGCAGACGATTCAAGGTCGTGGCGTTAATCCTTTCCTTGGCGGTGCTTTGGAGCAGGCTAACCGTCTGGCTGGCGAACAGTACACTCGCAATATCCAAGCACTTCAATCTGATGCTGCTTCTCGTGGTCGCTATGGCTCCGCTGCTATGGGTCAACAGGCTGGCACAGCTCAAGACATCTTTGCTCGTGCATTAGCGGAACAGGGTGGTCAACTAGCGTTTTCGTCTGCTGAAGCTGAGCGCGCTCGTCAAGTTCAGGCCGCTCAGAATGCGCCGCAAATGGCTGCTTCTGACTATGCTGACATCCAGCGTCTGCTTCAGGTTGGTCAGGGTCGCGAGGCTTACCAGCAGCAGGCAATTCAAGGCCGTCTTGCAGCACAAGATATTCCGATGCAGCGTCTCCAACAAGCCGCTAATGTGTTCTACGGTGCGCCGTTGGAGTCAACGACTACGCAGCAAGCAACTCCGCAGGGAGGTAAATAATGTCTGGCATGGAACCTATGCTGATCGGTGCTGCCCTTGGCGGTGGCATCTCCGCTGCTCGTGGCGGTAATCCGCTGACTGGCGCACTCCTTGGTGGTATTACTGGCGGCATTGGCGGTGGCGTATTTAATACCGCAAGCGAGATGGCTAAAACTGCGGCTATCAATACTGCAACCAATCCCGCTAATTACGTTTCGCCCAATAGTTTCATGGGCATTGCTCAACAGATCCCGTCTGCCATTGGTCAATCGTTCAAGTCTAACCCTACAGGTATGCTGAACCTTGGCAATCAACTGATGGGAGATCAGCAGCAACAAATGCCGCAAGTTCAAGCACCGGGTCTGCTTCGTGGTCAGCAAATGCAGCAACAAGCACCAGCCTTCGCTATGGCTAGGCCGCAAATCTCGCTTATCTAGGTGATATATGGCGATTGAAGATTACATTCCTAACGTCTTTGGCGGTGCGCCTATAGGCTATCAAGGCTTGCTAGGTGAGGCAACTAGCGCAGATTTGCAGAAACGTGCGAATCTTGCTGGTCTGCTAAGTGCTGGCGTTGCATTGGCTCAAGGCATGAGTCCGCAAGGTGCTAGGCGTTCTGCGTTACAGAACGTTGCTTCGGCGTTGATGGCTGGCTATGGCGGCGCAAGCCAAGCGTATCAGGGCGGACTGCAAAACATCATGCAACAGCAGCAGTTTGCATTGCAGCAGCGTCAAATGGCTGGCGTTCAGGCTATGAAGCAGAAATATCCTGATCTGGCAGATGAGTTTGACACTAACCCGGCTGGTGCATTCCGTATCGTTTCTGAGCGTGAGGCGGCACTTCGCAAGCCTACTACTGTTAGCGCAGGTCAAACGCTTGTTTCGCCTACTGGTGAAGTAATCTTCCAAGCTCCTAGTGATCGCAAAAAGAATACTGCTGTTGTTGGCAATACATTGGTTGATCTTGATACTGGTTTGCCTATTTTTGAGGCTCCTAAAGCTACTGGTAACGTACTAACTCCGCAAGAGGCTCAACAACTTGGCCTGCCGAGTGGTGTTGTATATCAGCGTAGTGCTACTGGCGAGATTAAGCCTATTGAAGCAACTGGTGCAAAGGCTCCTGAAGTCCGTGACTTTGCTGACGGCACTACTCGCCAATATGATCCAAATACTCAATCATGGAAGATTGTTGCCCGTAAGCCTGCTGGTGAAGGCAAGACCATGTATGAGAGCAAGCCGACTGTAGATGCTCAGGGTCGCCTTGTGTTCCTGCCTACTCGTCCGGGTATGCCTGTATTGGATGCTCAGTCTGGTAAGCCTGTTGATTTCACTCCTAAAGTAGATCAAAAACCGCTTCCGCCTGCTTTGCAAAAGGCCGAAGAAGAAGATTTTGACCTTGGTCAATCTGCTATAAACCTTGCAACTGATGCAAACAAGTACGTTAACAGCATCCTTAACGGTACGATTAAGTTCGGCCTGAAGGAACGTGCTGTTATTGCAACAAAGAGTGCGCTTGGCTCTAGCGACCCAGATGTTGTTGCTCGTAATGACTTTGAGCGTTGGAAAACCGAATATGTTAATGAGTCTCTGCGCCAAAACAAAGGCACTCAGACTGAAGGCGATGCAATTCGTGCTGCGAAAGAATTGACTAGCGCAGAATCTCCTCAAGATGCAGCAAAAGCAATTCTTCGCCTTCGTGACTTGAATGCTCGCCGAGTTCAAGATTATCAAAATGCAATTGTTCGTCGTCGTAAGAATGCAAAGGCAGGCGATCCAGAAGTAAATCTGGAAGTACCCAAGTTTGAGCCTTATGTATTTACTAACGACGATTACGCAAAAGTTCCTAATGGCGCAACGTACATTGATCCTACTGGTGTGCGTAGAGTAAAAGGGAAGGCTCAATGATGGCTAATGCTTGGGAAAATGACGTTATTGCAGAGCTTCCTACTACTAGCTCTGTAATGATGCCTAAAACGCCGTATATCGGCTCTGCTGAGGCTGTTCGTTCTGCTGCTCAGGGTGCTACCCTTGGCTTCGCTGACGAGCTTGAGGCAGCTCTGCGTTCTGGTGCTATTAGCGGTCAAGAATACGAGCAAATCCGCAATCGTCTGCGTTCTCAACAACAACAGTTCCAAAGTGATTTCCCTGTTATTGGTGGTGGCCTTGAGATTGGCGGTGCTTTGGCTGCTCCCTTTGCTGGTTTTAGGATGCTTGGTCGTGCTGCTCCCGCTGTCAAGGAGGCTGTTACTGGTGTAACTTTGCCGCAACAAGCTGTCCGTGGTGGTGTAGTTGGTGCTGCTACTGGCGCATTGGCTGGTGCTGGAACCGCTACTGATGAAACAGGTACTGCGGCTGGCACTTCTGGTGTTATTGGCGGTGCTTTAGGCGCAACTGTTCCTCTCGCATTGAGAGGTGCTGGCAACGTCATTAAAAACATTCTTACTGCTTCGGGCATTGGCGATCAACCGTCTGCTGCATCAAAGCTTATTGCAGATGCGCTGAAAAAAGATAACCTTACGCCGGATGAGGCTCAGGCAGTATTGTCTGAAATGGAGCGTCTTAACGTTCCTCGTCCTGTGCTGGCGGATATTAGCAAAAGCCTGCAAGACTTGGCTTATTCTGCCTATGTTGTTCCATCTAGCCAAAAAGACGCTACGCTCCGTTTCCTTGAGTCTCGCATGATTGACCAGCCTAACGATATTGTTAAGGGTTTGGTGCAACGTGCTGGCCTTGGAAAGAATGTTAACGGTTACGAATACCTGCAATTCTTGGCAGAAAATCAGCAAGCAGCAGCTAGTTCAAAGTATCCAAAGGCTTATGCTATTGCTGTTGATGCGCGAGATTTCAGGAAGTATGTTGACCGGCCTGTGTTCCAGCAAGCTTACGAAGAAGCGCAGAAACGTGCTGGTGTATATGGGAATACATTGCCTGATCTTGAGCAGATTCGTAATGCTCAGTTTATCCCTACAAATATTCTCCACCAGATCAAGATTGGTTTAGATCGTGTTGTTGAGTCGAATACTGATAGCGTTACAGGTAAAGTAACTGCATATGGTCGTGATGTTTCTAATGTAAGGCGCGAATTCAATAACCTTATTAAAGAAAAAAATCCTGATTACGCTAAAGCAAATAAAGAGTTTGCTGACAATGAACGCATCCGTTCGTCTTTTGAGGCGGGTCAAGACTATCAAAAGCTAGAGTACAAAGAGGCTCTTGATAAACTTAAAAACATGAATGATGCTGAGAAGGAATCTTTTCGTCTCGGTATGATGGCTGACGTAAACAAGCGTCTTGAAAACTTTAAGGGCGGTGACTTTACTCGTCAAATATTTAAGAGCGATAAACAGAAGTCATTGCTGCGTTACGCCTTTACTGACGAGAAGCAATATCGTGACTTTGTTCAGTACGTAGATGCGCTTGAGCGTCAATCAAAGACCAGCAAGGGCATTATCGGTGGTTCTCAAACTGGTGAGCGTATTGCAACAAGCGAGGCTTCTGGTAAGGCTGCTAGTCTCGCACAAGACTTTGCTACTGGTGGGTTTTCTGGTGCTGCAATGAACATTTTGCGCCAAGGTGCTGCTAGAACTAAAGGTATCAGCGGAGAGACATCTGCTGAGCTTCAGAAGCGATTGTTTAGCAGCGATCCAATCGAGCAGAGAGCTATTCTTCAGGAACTTAAACTCAGAAGCCAGAGAAAGCCAGTTGGCGTTGTTCCGGGTGCTGGTGCTATTGGTACGCTGACCGGATTGCTTTAATAAGGAAACATCATGCCAAAGAATAAAGTTAGCGAATGGAGCAGTACGCCAGCCAATAACACCGACATTGGCGGTATTAACATTGCTGAAGGCTGTGCGCCTAGTGGCATCAATAACGCTATCCGTGAGCTTATGGCTCAAGTCAAGGATATGCAGTCTGGTACGGATGCCGATAACTTTACTATTGGCGGCAATCTTTCCGTTACTGGTACGACTACCCTAACTGGTACGACTGCTGCTCCTACGCCTAGCAATACTGATGACAGCACGAAGATAGCTACCACGGCATTTGTGCGTGACATCGTTCCCGCTGGCATGATTATGATGTGGTCTGGTTCGATTGCAACGATTCCTAGTGGATGGCTGCTTTGCGATGGTACTAACGGCACTCCTGACTTGCGTAATCGCTTTATCGTTGGTGCTGGCAGCACTTATTCTGTTGCTGGAACTGGTGGTAGTGCTGACGCGATTGTAGTTAGCCATACTCACACGGCGAGTACTGATACAGCTGGATTGCACAATCACGGCTGGACTGGCCAAGAAGGCATTGGTTATCCTGATGGCGCAACAGACTCAACTCCGGCTGGAACTGGTGGTTCTTACCCAAGAGTTTCTCAGCTTCTCAACGCTGGCTCTCATAGCCATACGGTAACTGTTAATAGCACCGGTTCTAGCGGTACTAATGCAAACCTGCCACCGTACTATGCGCTGGCTTACGTCATGAAGAGCTAATGCCTTTTATTAAAGCGTAAAGATATTTCGTACTATGTAGAGAGTTAATCATGATAGACACAACGAAAACTGCTTCTGCGGCAACTTACGGCGGTTCTGCGACAGCCGTTTTTTTTGGGCTAACTGCCAATGAATTTGCTGCTTTGGGCGGTCTATTTATTGCCTTGGTCGGCCTTCTGGTAAACATCTGGTTTAAGCACCAGCATCTTCAAATCGCAAAGAAGAAGGCTCAAGCAGAAGATGAGTAGCCGTATGGTGCTGGCTAGTTTGTCGCTTTCCGCTGCGGCATTAGTCAGCATTGCGGTGCATGAGGGCTATCGTTCTGATGCCTATATTCCCGTTGCCGGAGATGTTCCTACTATCGGTTTTGGCGACACTCACGGTGTAAAGCTGGGTGATAAAACCGATCCTATCCGAGCTTTAATCAAATTATCCCATCACACAGAAAACTTTCAGCGTGATTTGAAACGCTGTATTGGTGATATTCCAATGTACCAATATGAATGGGATGCCATCGTCTCATGGTCTTATAACATCGGCACAGGTGCTGCGTGTAAGTCCACACTTGTAAAAAAACTAAAAATGCGCGATTATTCTGGTGCTTGTTCAGAATTGCTTCGCTGGAATAAGTTTAATGGCCGTGAGTTAGCTGGATTATCTACTCGTAGGCAAGAGGAATACCGGCTCTGCATGGGGCAAAAATGATTGTGAGGTTTTTAGGCATTGCTCTTATCGTTGGGCTTTGTTGGCTATCGTTTGATTATGGTCAGCAATCGGTACAAGTCCAATGGGAAGAAGATCGCGCTAAACAGGCTCAGAACTCCTTAAAACAGCTTCAAGATGCTCGTGACAAGGAGCAGGAGTTAGTTGCTTACTCCGAGAAGCTACGAAAGGAAAAAGACCGTGAAATCAGGGAAATTAACGCTCGTGCTATTGCCCTTGGTAACATCGTGCGCCAGCGTCCAGAGCGTCAAACCATGCCCGATACCGCCACCACTTGTGCTGGAACGTCCGGTGCGGAATTGGCAAGGGGAGATGGAGAGTTTCTTATCGGGTATGCTGCCGACGCAGCCCGACTTGAAGCAGCACTCAAACAATGCGTCAGCCAATACGAAGCCTTGAGGAGGTAGTATGCGCTGGATTATCGTAGCAATATTGTCATTCGGTAGTGGTTTAATCTACGCTGCAAGTCAAGATCGAGACGGTAATTTAGTCTTAACGCCAGATGAGGTAGCCAGAACATCTGCAATGTTCAATCAAATGAACGATCAGATCATCCGGTCAAACCTAAGAATTCAGGAACTTGAAAAAGAACTTGAATACATAACAGCGACAAAATGCCTATAAAGCCTAAGAAGAAAGAAGATGATTGGATGCCGAAATGTGCATCCTGTGTTTTTTTCCTTGCCGATGCCAAAGAGTCATTCGGGGAGTGTCGTAGGTATCCGCCTGCCACCTTCCCTGATGATGAAGGTATCGGTTTTTCTTTTGCCATTACCGAAGAAAGCCAATGGTGTGGCGAATTTCAACGGGTGACTAACTAAAATGCCAGCCGCAAAGTACACAGATCAGGAATTTATTGAAGCATGGAAAAAGTTTGGCAGCGTTACAGAAATTGCCAATTGTTTAGGTTTAAAGGTTAGGGGAGTAAACGAAAGGCGACGAAATATAGAGAAGAAGTACGGAATAATTTTAGCTGGAACTAATGTAAGGTCGCCTGATTTCAATATAACCTATCCGAACAACAATGTTAGAACAAAGGTAGAATTATCTAACGGAGTTATCATTGTTGCATCAGATTGTCATTACTGGCCTGACCTTATAACTACTGGTCATCGTGCATTGGTAAACATCATCAAGCGGCTAAGTCCCAAGATGGTCGTTATCAATGGCGATGCTTTCGACGGAGCTAGTATCTCCCGGCATCCGCAAAGCAACTGGACTAGTCTGCCTAGCGTCAAACAGGAGCTAGAAGCCTGTCAGGAACGCTTAGGAGAGGTTGAGAAGGCCGCAAAAGGTGCTGCCCTACATTGGAACTGGGGCAACCATGATCTGCGCTTTAATGCTCGTTTAGCGTCTCAGGTGGGGGATACTTGGCGTGGTATCGAAGGCATGAACCTGACCGATCATTTCCCACGATGGAAGTTCAGCATGAGCCTGATGGTCAACGATCATACGATGATTAAGCATCGTGCCAGCCACGGTGGTGTTCATGCCGTTTACAACAACACCTTAAAGTCAGGTACAAGCATCATAACTGGGCATTTACATTCGTTAAAAGTAACTCCTTGGACTGATTACACAGGCACAAGATATGGTGTTGATACCGGAACATTAGCTACTTTGGACGGGGCGCAATTTGAATATGCAGAAGATAATCCAAAGAACTGGCGGTCAGGCTTTGCCGTATTGACCTTCTATAACGGTAAGTTGATGCCACCAGAACTTTGCGAGGTCGTTGATGAGGATGAAGGTTTGGTTTACTTCCGAGGCGAAGTTATCAAAGTTTAACCCGATCGGTAAATTTTTAGCGTTTTTGCTCAATAAAACCTAAATCTTTACCGTTCGGTAAACTTAATCGCATCATCTGCATATTGCATGGCGGTCTTTATCATCTGTTCAGATGAGAAGCCGCCTCTAGCAATTAGTCCTGTTAGCGCAGCAGCAAAGTACAGCTTCCAATCATCTTTACAAACTGTCGGTACTTGTTCAGAACTACCGACCTTTTGTTCAGTCCATTGCGATGGATGCTGCCATTTAGGGTCGTCAGGGTTCTTTCGTGGTCGTGGCATCAGCCTATTCCTATCGTATTGTTTCGCTCTGCAATAATCTCATGCAGCCGAATGATTTCTGCTCTAAGTGATGCAATGTCATTTTGTGATGATTGATAGCCAGCTTTCCATGCTTTATAGTGGTCTATCCCTGCATCGGGCATATTCTGGTCAGCCCACTCCGAGAACTTGTCTGTCATTGTCCGCACCTTTCTTTAGCCATTGATTATCCTGATGCCCTTGTGACGCAAACTTATTTGCCCATCGTCTTGCCCTACGCTTTGCCAGAAAGAACTCCTTCTTTTCCTCGTCCAGATTCATCCTATCTCTAGCAAGCTGACTGCGCTTCTTTGGCGGTAACGGTGCTGGCTTCTTTGCGTCTCTGTACGATCCAGCCTTGTAATACCTACTTGGCATTATCCTGTTACCCACCTTTTCATATTTGTAAGTGCTGTAATATATTTTCTTATTGTCATGCAGGTAATTAAGATATTCCCGCATTGTCCTATTTACCGTATGCACTTCTTCGCATAGTTGCTGAATATTCATTGCTTTTTCTGACAACAAGGCCAGAATCTTATTGATCTTAGCAACTGCTGCTGGCATACGGAATGCCATCTTCTTAGTCTTTGACAAACACGCCTTCCTTATTCAAGTATCCGGTACGGTTTTTTATTTCTTCGTAAGCAGAAGCAAAGCATTGCTTCACATCGACATCTTCAATAGCAGCAACCATAGTAAGACATACAAGAACGTCGCCAATTCCATCGACAATTCCGTTACGATCTCGCTTGGTAATCGCATCTGCAAGTTCTCCCATTTCTGAAAATGCCTTGAGTAACTGCGTCTTGCTATCGGAGTTAGCGATAATTCCTCGTTTCTCGCCCCATAGTACTACTTCCATTTCTGTTATTTCGTAGCTCATTTAATCACCCATAGTAAACCTATATTTGCAATTGCATATCCACCGTAAGTGATGCCCATTGACGGATTGCCCTTAAAGAACTGTTCTACGCTGATGTACGCATAGACTATCGTTACAGCACCAACTAACCAGCCACTCACTTCATCACCCGCATCAGCCTGTTGATAACCTCATGCTCGTGGCTAATGATGATCTCGTCTCGCTCTTTAGCCTTAGATGCTGCCCAAGTCATATCTCCCATTAACAGGTGCAGAACCTCATGTAGAGCTAATGTATCTACAGACTGTAAGCTTTTAACGTTAATCTCAGCTTGTTTGGTCAGCCTAAATACGGCTGTTTTAGCCTCAGAGTCGATTTCAACCTCTGCTGCTGCGTTGATCTGCTCATGCTTGAAGTCAACGTCAAACTCTGTAATGCCCAAGATGTTGAGCCACTTCTTGACGCTGGAGACGTAAGACCTAAAATCTTGAGCATTGAAGGCTGTCATTTCTGGCATATTCGTTTCTTAGCCTCTCTCATATTCGTGTTAAACATCCATTCGACGCATTGCTGATCTCTTACTTTCAGGTCTTGTGCCGATAGCCCTTCCCTGTACCCACGGTCATATGCGTAGTTAATTCTGCTAGTAATGGCATCACAGATTAGCCAGAAGAACGCAAAGCATAGGACTAGGTAGAACAGGACTTTTACGCTGGCTCTAACGTAGTTTCGGCGCATAGTTGTTTGATTTCAGCGATAGGCAAGCCATAGACCTCGTGGACGCGAATCATAAAGTCAGCGGATACAGCAGCTTTGCCGTTACGGATGCGGCTAATGACTGGCGTTGAGACACTTAGTGCCATAGCAAGATGGCGGTCGTTCTTAACTTCAAATCGTTTCTGTAGTTCGTCAATCAGTTTCAATTGTTTCTCCTGTATAAGTTGCAGGGTCACTAGGTAGGGGAATCCGAAGGAGACACCTAGCCCCTGCTGCCGGTGTTACTCGCCACTACCGGCTTGGCGTATTGGTCGGGTACTCGCTGCACTACGGTTAGACTAGCAAGACAGGTTAGTAAAAACGTAGCATTCGCTTTCCCCGGTTAATCAATAGCAGCTAGTGTTACAGCTACTTCCGTAACAGCAGGTGGTGCAAGTAACGCATCCACGAGCATCACAGTAATTGTGGTAGGTGCAAGCGGCATAGGCCATCGTAGAGGCTGCTGCAAGCCAGAAAGCGACTAGATATTTCATAGTTATCTCCTAGAAGGGTATTTCCTGATCGAAATCTTTATCATCTACTTGTTGCTTCTTCTTTGACGGATTAGCGTCTTTCGGTTTCACCGACAAGCTGAAGAACTTAGTGCCATCCTTTTTCGATTCCTTGAGCCAGCCAGAGAGCCAGTAATCTGTTCCATCGATGTTAATCGAACCAGAATAGTCAGGATGATTGTCTGCGGTCTTGTTCTTGTTCTTGCCCAACATACCGCGATTTCGATTATCGTATTCTTGATTAGTCATTCCACATTTCCTTGCGTTTTATTTTTGAGATTAAAGCCTGAGATACGCCAAAAATCTTTGCTATCTTTCTCTGTGGCATATTGAGACCTAGTATTTCATCTACTTGGTTCTTAGTTAATTTACTATTCCCGTTTTTCTCACCTCTCGGTCTATTTTGATATTGTGCTTCAGCTAGTCTGCTTCCTCTTGCCTGACGATTTTTTCTTACTTTATCGTCTGTGTTGTCTTGATTTGTTCCAATAAATAAATGATATGGATTTACGCAGGCTGGGTTGTCACATCTATGGCAAACAAGCATTCCATCTGGAACAGAGCCAACAAATCTTTGATACGAGTACTTATGTGCTGGCATATATTTTCCGTCAGCCTTGATTCGCCCGTATCCATATGATCCTTGCTCTGCGCCAAGCCATATCCAGCATCCAGAAATAGGCTCAGGGATGTAAGAAGCATCAAATCTTTCATTGGGAGACTTTATCTTACTGTTTGTCAATCGAAGGTCTATTAGCATGGCAATTCCATAGTTTCCTTATTGGTTAGTAAACTTCTTGATTGCACTACGCTGCTTGCTATCCAACTGAGACCAGAGCGCAGTTTTCCAATCTGCGTCCAGTTCCAGAGAATTGATATATTCGACTGCTCCTGCTACATCGTCTTTGTGTAGCAACATCACTACGTCTGCCGCATAGCTACGAACCTCCTCTTGCGACTGTGTATCCATATCGTCAAAAACAGACTTTGCTATAGGCTTGGCTGACTTAGGCTCAGTTGCACCAGTTGTAGCGTCTAGCGCATCATGCTCAACGATCTCAAGGGCTGTAACGTAAAGGTAGCGACGGCTATAGGTCTCTACTGCGCCGAGATTCTGGATCGGATGACAGCCTTTTAGCTGTGCGTCAGCCATCGGGCTAGTAAATGTAATGCTGCCACCAGTATCAGTATCGACAATGCGTAGAGTAGCCAGCTCTTTATCAAACGAGACAACTGAGCAGAGTCCGATTTCATGGAATATCTGGTTGATTGTTGGAAGGAAGTCGCCAAGCTCAAAGTATTGATAGCCAGCGAACTTGTTATGCCCAGACTTCTTTAGTGGTGCTGCTTGTAGTCGAATCCTAGCTTCTTGCAGCTTTGCGTAAACTTTATATTCAGACATTATTTACCCTTTATGGCGTTTTTGATACTGCACAATATTGAGTTCCCGAACTTCCTGAACAGTCTGTAGCGTTGCAGCCTTCTTTTGCTCACGCTTGATACGGTCAAAAGTAGCCTTAATATTGGTCTTGGAAGAAGGGACATATTTAAACTCTGGGTCAAGAATTGATTTACTCATAGCTTCCTAGAATGATGAGAATAAGCAATATTAGCCAAGAAATACCTTGATGCCTAGCGATAAATCTAGACAGCGCATCGTTAGTGTTGAACATTATTCACGCTCCTCGAAGGCTGTCTCAATCTTGTCTGCAATGCGGTGGATCTTGAACGGTACGTTACTGAGCGCACGATAAGCCATGTGGATAACTTCCATATCGTTATCGGTGCAGTCTCTACGCTCAAGCCTGTCAGTCAGGAGACGCAGCACATAGACTACCTCTGCGATCTCCCAGCTATCCATTTCTTCTTTGCGCGGGTTCATTAGAATCCTTCCTGTGCGCGACGATCACGCAGCGAGTCCTGATGCCAGTCGTAAGCATCACGGCGCATATCTTCTTCACTTTGCTCGATTGCATTTTCTTCGATATTATTCGCAGCTTCGCAGATCAGAGCAGCAACCTTGTTGTTGAGCTTGCTAACCAAAGTCTTAGGGTCATTACGGTACTCAGACCAGATCCAGAGAATCTCGGCGAGTTCTTCTTCGTAATAACGTGCAGGGATGAATTGCAGCACATCAAGAGTCTTACCGCTGGTCATGTCTGCAAACAGGTCTTTTTCGGTTTTGTTAGTGAAGTTCATAGTATTCTCCTAGTGATGTATCGCGTATTGCGATGGAAGAATATTAGCACAGCAGAATATTGCTGCATCAAATATATTTCTATTGCAAAACGATAGCCGATAGAAACATTTAATTGACCGAAACAACAGATTTATTTACCTTATCAAACCTATGGGACTTGGACGAGTAGTAGAGGATGGGATGTTAAGGCCACAGCCGGGAAGCCGTAGAGAGCGAATCTGGCAGGTCTTTGTCAATGAAGGCGGAATGACGCTGGATACGCTGATGGCTAACTATGGAATGTTTTCATTTAAGAAAGTCCATGAGTTGCGGTCAGAGCTGCAAACATTGATTAACTACCGCTGCTTGAAGATGATTGGGAATGTTTATTTTCCAACAACAGTAGCGGAGCAGAAGAAAAAAGAACTGAACATTGTGCCGAGCCGTGAGCCGAAGCCGTTCAGCCCATTAAAGTCATTTTTACCGAAGGAGTCGCCCCGTGGACAACCAATACAAAGTCGAGGCATTAAAACCTGCACCAGCCGTATCCCACCAAGCTGGCGCGAAATCGAATAGCTACGGAACGGTATTTTGTCCAGCTTGTAAAAAGCATCGGTCTAAGATTCAATTCCAAAATAGTAACGTCTGTAAGCTTTGCACATTGCGAGGAAAGAAGGCATAATTAAACCGTGCTTGGCAGCACGTTCACAGGTAAGCCCTAGAAGGGACTCTGCTGGTTACCTGCCAGTCTGCCAACACCGCTTGCGGTGAGAGTCTCTCCTAGGGCTTTTTTTATTGGAAAAGCTATGGAACTCAAAGGAATTGAAGCAGTTGAAGTTTTTATAACGGTTGGTGGGAAAATTGCCATAAGGCAAGATGCCATTGAGTTTGGCGAGCCAGTATGTGTTTTCATTACTTTAGATCAATTTTCCAAGATTGAGCATTGGGTTTTTAAGAATAAGGATGAAATTGAATTAACTTGGAATGATGGGGTGGAAGATGATCCTCAAGCCTAAGAACTGGGAAAAGTTCCAGCACTACAAAGACCGTTGCCCGCCTTGGATTAAGCTGCATCGTGACTTGCTGAATGACCGTATTTTTATGGGCTTGCCGATTGCTAGCAAGGCGATAGCACCGTTACTTTGGCTGCTAGCAAGTGAGTCAAAAGACGGTTCTTTTGATGCCGCTAGCGAAGAGCTATCATTCCGCTTGCGCATTGCTAGCAAGGATATTGACGCTGGACTTAAGCCATTGATTGATAATGGCTTTTTTATCGATGCTAGCACCATGCTAGCACCTTGCTTGCAGGATGCTATCCCAGAGACAGAGAGAGAGGGAGAGAGAGAGACAGAGAAGAAGCCTGTAGCTGTAGAAATTCCTGATTGGCTTGACGCTAACGATTGGAAAGATTTTGTTGCGATGAGGAAGAAGTTGGGTAAACCTATGACAGATCGAGCAGCAAAGATAATCGTTTCTAAATTGGAAAAGATGAAGGTCAAAGGAATCAATCCTTCCATCCCATTGCAAAACAGCATTGTGAATTCTTGGCAGGATGTTTATGAACCTAAAGTCCAGCAAGCTACGCAATCCACCGACTGGTGGATGAACGACAGGAGGGTCAAATGATTGGAAACCTGCTTAACCGGCTAGAGAAGGTCAAAGGAATCAAAGGCCGTTGGACTGCCTGCTGTCCTGCTCATGGCGACAAAAGCCCCAGCCTAGCGATCCGTCAACTGGACGATGGTCGCATCCTGCTCAAGTGCTTTGCCGGATGTTCGGCTTACGAGGTGGTTTCTGCTGTCGGCATGGATATGCAAGACTTGTTCCCTAGCGAAACAAAACTAGGTTACACTTCCGAAACACAATCACAGAAATCGGAGCGCAGGCCGTTTTATGCGGCAGACCTGCTAAAAATAATCCAATTTGAGGCGGTTTTAACGTCCATAGCGGCGTTTGATTTGAGTCAGGGTAGGGAAGTATCCACCGAGGACAGAAAACGCCTTAAAACGGCTGTATCAAGAATCAACGAAGCTGTTTCTTATATTCAATAATTACGGAATAACAATATGACTCTTGAATCTCGCGCAATAGAGCTAGACGAAGCCCGTAAGGCTCGTATCCTAAAGTCACAGGTTATTGATGTAGAAAAGTACCTACACGCTAACGATGTGACGTTACAGGTGAAGCCTGCTACGTCATGGCTGGAATCCATCAAAGACAATTACCTAGCGACTGACAAGCCTAAGCCTGTCGTTATGCCGTGGCCTACTACGCACAGTTCGTTTGCTTTCCGTGATGGGGAAGTCACAGTATATGCTGGTGGTAACGGTGGTGGTAAGTCACTTATCACAGGCCAGATTGCGCTGTACCTCGTGAAGCAGAACCAAAAGGTCTGCATAGCGTCTTTTGAGATGAAGCCAGAGAAAACGTTAGAGAGGATGCTGCGCCAATTCTCTGGTGAGTACATCGATGATCCGCTGACGCATAACAGAGAGGGCTACATCACAAAGCTAGTTGGCAGGATGGATAAGTTCTTGTCCGACAAAATGTACCTTTACGACCAGCAGGGTTCTACGTCACCGGACAAGGTGATTGCGATGGCGAGATATTGCGCTATGGAACTTGATGTGAAGCATATCGTCATTGATAGCTTGATGAAGTGCGTCAAAGGTGAGGATGACTTTAACGGGCAGAAGAATTTCGTTGACGAGCTAACGGCTCTGGCGCGAGATCATAACGTGCATATCCATCTGGTACATCACATTCGCAAGCTGGTGAATGAGGAACAGCAGCCGAATAAGCACGACCTGAAAGGCTCTGGCTCTATTAGCGATCAGGTGGACAATGTGTTCCTGATGTGGCGCAACAAGAAAAAAGAGAACATGAAGAACCGTGGTGAGCAGGTAGATGAATCCATGCCTGATGCGTTCTTAATGTGCGAGAAGCAGCGTAACGGTGAGGCTCAAGAGTGGTACGGACTCTGGTACAACAGTTCTAGCCAGCAGTTTCTGGAATCACCGGGTAGCGTACCGATGGACTTTGACAATAGGGGAAGCTTTACAGGTGCATGAGTTTTTCGAGGAAGAAAGACACAGGTGTGAAGTCAGACAAGTATTGCGTTGGAGAACAGAGGATAGGAGTAAAGCCTTGGAATACTTGAGCAAGGTCAGACAAAAGCGGGGAGATATGGCAGCAGACAAGCTAGAGAAAGATGTTAGGGCGCAATGGTCGTTAGGAAACAAGGGTATTGAAGGAGATTGGCGGTGAGAGCTTACCGAGTAGATGCAAACCAGAAAACGATTGTGGCAGCACTAAGGGCAGAGGGCTTTATCGTCCAGCACCTGCATAAGGTCGGAGAGGGATGCCCTGATCTACTGGTAGGCCACTCCCATAACGGCAGACGTTATAACGTACTGCTAGAGATCAAAGACGGTGACGGAAAACTGACACCACAGCAAATCATCTGGCATACAGGGTGGCGAGGCCAGGTTGCTATTGTGACAACATCACAAGAGGCAATCAAAGCTGTTTACGACCATTGCAAGTCTTGAAACTATTGAGTAGTGCTGCTTGATAGAAATAATTATGTTGCGTCATCAAAATATATTGGTATGATGTGTACATCGACGCAGCAAATAGAAATTACTAGGAGATTAATATGAAAATCGAATTCAAAGTTGGTGACAAGGTTTGGATCACAATGAAAAGTTTTGGTGTAAATACCGAAGTTTATGGCGAAGTGCTGGCTGTGACTCCTAAACGAATCAAATGCTTGAACGGAGTCCGAAATACGGTCGGTTACTACGCACCACAAATGATTCGTCCTCAGTAAGCAATCTAAGAACCAGATGTTTTCATTTTAGCAACCTGGGTTGCTATCAATAAACATTAGCCGATAGAAATAATTATGTTGCGCTGTCAAAACATTGTGCTATGATTCTTCCATGCCGCAACGAACTGCGGAGCTAACTAGGGGTACGAAATGCAAGCAACTCATATTGAAGTAAAACTTGCAAACTCAGCCGCAGAAGTTTACGGATTATTTGACGGACAGATTTTAAAAGTAATTAAAGAAACGCCAGCATTTTTCTTTGCTGCTACACCAGATGGGACTGAGCTAAAAGTATCTAAAAAGACAAAACGCTGCTGGTATTGGTCGCCATTAAAAATCAGTCCTGTTTTCAATATTTAATAAACCAGCCCGGAGAAATCCGGGTATTTCTATGACTATAAATCCGCACGAAGCAATCAACTTCATGATTAAGAATGCCGAGGCTTATGCAGCGGCAAAGGCTAACGTGACTTACTTGGAGCAGTTCCGCAAGAGCAAGAAGGCATTACTTTTTAACGGAGCCATTGGTAACACAGTGGCAGATCGTGAGAACTATGCTTACAGCCATCCAGAGTATCTAGCGGTGCTGGAAGGACTAAAACAGGCTGTAGAGGAAGCAGAGAGGCTTCGTTGGATGCTGGTAGCAGCACAGGCTCGTATCGACGTATTCAGGACTCAGGAAGCTAGCAATAGGCATTTGGATCGTAATACTCAATAAGGTGAAAATATGGAATATCCTGACGGTAGCGAACTGTATCAATGTGAATTCTGCGGTTATGTAACAAATTGGGATGACATTCCTACGGCGCGAGACATTACTGGCGAGATCGTAAAGGTCTGCGAGAACTGTAACGAAGGCGAATCTTACGGACGTTATGACCCAGCAAAAGCCATTGTTTAACGAATTGCCAATGAAGTTAAAAAGGCTTTCGGATGAGCAGATACAGCAATTGGCTGATAAGTGTTTCGGAAACGCAGAGTCGTATTTATCCGAAGAAATTTACGACTTTGCTCGTGCAATAGAGAAGTTAATTCAGGGGAAGAATAAATGACCAGAGATGACATTGTTAAATGGGCAGCAGAAGCCGGAATCATGCCTCCAGATTGGGGCGCGACTGAGAACCAGTGGAGAAGCCTCCATGCGTTCGCTGAACTTGCTGCGGCTTATGAGCGAGAGGGGTGCGCGAAAGCGGTTGAAGATTGGCTGCATGGGGAGTGGCATAACCAAGGCGTAGTTGCCGCGATGATGATCCGCGATAGGGGTGCGCCATGACTGACAAACAACCCGAAGCCCTTCGGCTGGCTGATGAATTGAACGTCCATGTATATGAAATACTTGATGATCGAAGGGAGTGGAGCGACAACGATCATGGCGATCATTTACCAAACAATTGCATCCGATATGCAGCTGCCGAACTACGCCGCTTGCATGAGGTGAATGCTGAGTTGGTGGAGGTTTTGAAAGATATTTTATCGTGGGAAGAAAATGAAGAAATGACTTGGTATCCAAAGGCTAGAGCAGCATTAACCAAAGCTACAGGAGAACAACAATGAGCGTATTTATTTTAGTTTGGATGCTGGTAATACCAGCAGGCATGAGTAGACCAGCGACATACTCACCGCCAGTACAAACGCTGGAGGATTGCAAACGACTTCAACAAGCGTCGATGGCTGGGGATTGTGTACAGGTAAAAGTTTTAGGTGGTGTGCGATGACCATCACACTAACCCGCGAGCAAGCACAGCCTGAGCACGAATGGCATAACCTAACCTCAACAGAACTTAAAGTTCTATGGTTGGCAGCTAACAATCCTGCTGAGTTCGGTGAGTTTTTACAGGCCAAGCTGAAGGAGAAGAACTATGGAAAAACAACCGAGAAAGTCACTTTGGCGAAAGAGGAATGACAAAAGACGAGAAGAAATACCTGTCAAAAGTAGCTGATTTGGGTTGTATAATCTGTCGTAGGCTTGGATATTCTGGAACTTTGGCTGAAATACATCATGTTCGCGGTATGGGCTTGGGTATGGGCGTTAGAAGTTCTCACTATCAAACTATCGGACTTTGCCCGGAACATCATCGCGGGAACACTGGCTATCATGGCCTCGGTAGGAAAGCCTTCGAGCGACGGTATGAAGTTACCGAGCAGGAACTACTTGTACAAGTTCAGGAGTTGCTAAATGAAAAAGACGAAGGCCGAGAAGAAAGTTGGCAAAGTGATGCGTGAGTTCAAGGAAGGTACTTTGCATTCCGGCAAAGGCGGAAAGGTTGTGAAGTCGCAAAAGCAGGCTGTGGCGATTGCGCTTTCTGAGGCTGGCATGGCTAAGAAGAAGGGCAAGAAATGAAAAAGCCAGTTTGGGACAAGGCTAGGCCAAAAGACGCTGGTAAGCCTAAGAAACTTTCTTCGGCGCAAAAGACTGCCGCAAAGCGTATGGCAAAAGAGGCTGGTCGGCCTTATCCGAACCTTGTGGATAACATGAGGGCAGCGAGGAAAAAGTAATGGCTAAAACACCTGCGTGGCAACGTAAGGAAGGCCAGAGCAAAAAGGGAGGTCTCAATGAAAAAGGCCGAAAGTCCTATGAGGCTGAGAATCCCGGCTCTGATCTTAAGTCTCCTGTTAAATCTGGTGATAATCCTCGTCGTGCTTCGTTTTTAGCGAGAATGGGCAATATGCCCGGTGCGGAGTACAAAGATGGGAAGCCTACCCGTTTGCTATTATCTCTACGAGCGTGGGGAGCATCTAGCAAAGCTGATGCAAAGCAGAAAGCAGCAGCCATTAGTGCTAGAAACAAGAAAAAGTGAGCCACCAGAGCCAGCTCGATTTTGTGTGGAGCGTGAAGCAGGAGTTCCCACAGTTCTTCTCAAAGGCAAAAGTCCTTGAGATTGGTAGCCTAGACATTAACGGTTCCGTCCGACAGTTCTTCGATGATTGCCAGTACATTGGCGTTGACTTAGGCGAAGGCAAGGGAGTTGACCTTGTAGCCAAGGGCGAAGAATTGACCTACGATGACGGATTGTTCGACACCGTAATATCTTGTGAGTGTCTTGAGCATAATCCTGAGTGGGCAAAGACCTTCAACAACATGGTTAGAATGGCCTCTGGCATTGTCATCATGACTTGTGCCACTACCGGTAGGCCAGAACACGGAACACGGCGTACAAGCCCATCTGATGCGCCATTCTGCGGTGACTATTACCGTAACCTAACAGAACAAGACATACGCGATAGTTGCGATCTATCAAAGTTTGCAACTTATGAGTTTTCTACTAACTCCAATCCTGCTGATTTGTACTTCTGGGGATTGATAAGGTAAAAGTTTTTACCTTAACGGGCTTATAGCATGGAAGCTATTGTCATCTGCACAGTTGGAAACCCCGGTATAACCATTCTTTTGGAGTCAATCCGACAATATGGACACGGATTACCAATCTATTTACATGGCAATAATCTGGGACTCTGGAAAGAAGCCAGCAGAATTTGCGACAACATCATCTTCCGACCCAATACGGCTACCAATTTTGGGGATGCATATAATGCAGCAACAGACTACGCATTTTCCCACGGGAAGTACGATTCAGTAATACTTGCTAATGATGACGTTGTGCTGACACCAAGCACGATAGATCTATTGAAAGAGGATTCAGAAATACTGAAGTCACGGGGTTTCAAGGTCGGATTCTTAGGTACACGGTCGGACTATGTGTTGCCTGACCAGAATATTCGATGGCCTGTTGATGAAAGAGACCCGGCTGTTGGCACAAAGCGCAGAAGCGAATATGAAATAAAGCTAACGCCTGTGATTGCTCCAGTCTTTGCGTCAGTAAGCCGTGAGGCATGGGATACGGCAAAGTTTCCTAGTACGAATTGGTATTCCGATAATATAATATGCCATGACCTGCAAAAAGCGGGATTTCAGCATTTCGTCAGCCGGGCGTATGTTCATCATGCCGGTAGTCAGACAGTAGGAACTGACTTTGAGAAATGCCATGAGGAACCAAGGGCGTGGATAAAAGAACACCGCCCAGATATGTACGAGGCGATATATGGCTGACGGACTACTTTCAAGCGCATTGAACCTGATTGACAGAGCTAAACAGTCTGTCAAATCTAATGTTGGGTTGCTGATGAGTAATCCGCAAGAGTTCGCGGCGCAGAGAACGGCTCAGTATTTCCCAACGAAAGACGAGGAACTGCAATTTAGGGCGGTAGAGCAGGCTGGTGGTGATGTTACTCAGACTCCGTACTATCAGAAACTTTTTAACCTATCGCAGTTTCAGGGAAGCATTAAACCTACAACTAGAGGTCTTTTTGATGAGGGTTGGTATCACGGAACAACTGGGGATGTAAAACAATTTAGGCGTGATTTGCTTGGCGAGGCAACTGGTGCGGCTAGTGCAAAAGAAGGGTTTTTCTTTGCGCGTGATCCCAAAAATCCCCCCAAAGAAATGACGGTGAAATCAAGTGACCCTGAAATTATTGAAATGTTAAAGCGTAGTGGCAAAACAGACGCTGAAATAGAGGCAATGAATACAGTCTCAATGAAAGGTCACGGCGCACATACAGCATCAGGCTATGCTCAGTTAGGTGGAGACAGAGAATATCGCGAGGCTATGCGTTTAGCGTCAATTGCCGAGAAAAAGGGCAATTGGAATGAATATGAAAAACAAATGCAAATTGCTGAAAATTTTGCGTTAGGGAAAAACAATCAATTGCAATTGCTTACTGCTAAACAAGGCGATGCAAGAGATACAATGTTATCTAAAATACAAGATTCTTGGTATGGTAAACCAATGTCTCAAAAAGAGGCAGAGATTGCAGATGCAGAATTTAAAAAGCTGATGGGGTATGGATGGTATAACAATCCTGCTCAAGTAGATGTTGTGAAAAAAGAGTTAGTTAATAGGTTAGGGAAGGATAAGGCTGCTGCTGCCGTTAAAGCAATTAATGATTACAAATCAGTAGTAGCGGAAAGGATTGCAGCTGAAGCAAATAGCGGCGCTAACGTGATGCCTGTTGCTTTGCGTTACAAAAATCCTATGTATTATGACTTCAAGGGTAGCGCATATAGAGATCAAACTTATGCTGACTTGGTTAAAGAGGCAAAAGCCAAAGGTCACGATGCATTGATATTGCAAAACACTTTTGATCCGGGCGCAGGAACGGCTAAGTTAGTTGATGTTGGCGTGGTGTTTGACCCTGCTCAAATACGGTCTAAGTTTGCTCAGTTTGATCCTGCAAAAATAAATTCTCCAGACATATTGGCAGCAGGTGTGCCGTTAGGATTGCTTGCTGGAGCAGATCAAGTAGTAAAGACACCAGAGAAGAAGAAATCAAAGAAGTAAGCATGACACCTTAAAGGTAATGCAATTATGGAAACAAACGAAACCAGTAAAATACAGCAGGATGCACGAGTTGCTAACCTTACTAACATGGGTAAGGGAAGGCCAAAGGGAGCAGTAAACAAGTCAACGGCTATCGTTAGAGAGGCTATTGCTAACCTATTGGAGCGCAATGCTCCTAACATGGACAAGTGGCTTAATGAGGTAGCGGCAGAAGATCCTTATAAAGCCCTAGACCTGATGAATAAGCTGAGCGAGTACCATATCCCTAAGCTTGCAAGGACTGAGGTAACGGGTAAGGATGGCGAGGCTCAGGAGATGATCGTCCGATGGGGCGGAAAGGCTAAAAATGAAGTACAGACAGATGAGTAACTGCCCTATGTGCAGCGCGTTTATGATTGGCAACCAGTGCATTAACTGCGGCTACCGTAAGCCTACAAGCCAGCACTAATGACTGAGATTGTCATACCGTATGAGCCAAGGGCGCAGCAGATACAGATCCATGAGGCCATTGAGCAGCATCGTTTTACTGTTGTCGTGGCTCATCGACGTATGGGCAAGACTGTTAGCGCGATTAATCATCTTATCAAAGCAGCGATAGAGTGCGAGAAGCCTAACCCACGGTTTGCTTACATTGCGCCAACGTACAGCCAAGCTAAGCGAGTTGCTTGGGATTACCTGCTGGACTTCACTAGGCCGCTAGGAGCGCAGGCTAACATTGCGGAACTTCGGGTTGACTTCTGGGGTAGGCGCATAAGCTTGTACGGCTCAGATAACGCTGATTCTCTCCGAGGCCAGTATTTCGATGGCGTGGTGCTGGACGAGATTGGCGACCAAAACCCAAAGATATGGAACGAGATTGTCCGTCCTGCGCTGGCTGACCGACTAGGCTGGGCTTCGTTTATTGGCACTCCAAAGGGCAATAACCATTTCCGAGAGCTTGCTGACCGAGCCAAAGACACGGAAGGCTGGGCATACCTAGAGTTCAAGGCCAGCGAGACTAATATCCTTGCTCAGTCCGAACTTAAGGCAGCACAGCTTGAGATGGGCGAGGATAAGTACAATCAAGAATTTGAGTGTTCCTTTAACGCAGCAGTCGAGGGTTCCTACTATGGCAAACTTATTAACGATCTTGAGAAACTTGGTCGTATTAGTGATTTTCCTCGTGACGACCTGTGTCGCGGTTTTGCTGCTTGGGATCTTGGAATGGGCGATAGCACTACTATCTGGATTGCTCAACTGGCTGGAAAAGAAGTTAGATTACTTGACTGCATCGAAAACCACGGAGTAGGACTGGATTGGTACGTCAACTGGTTGCGTGAGAACAACTATGAACACTTTGAGCAAATCCTTCCGCATGACGTACAAGTACGGGAACTTGGAACAGGTAAATCGCGTAAGGAAGTGCTTGAAGAAGCTGGGCTGCAAATTACGGTTTGTCCGCGTTTGTCTGTGGCTGATGGCATACAGGCGGTTAGAAGAATGCTTCCCCGGTGCTGGTTCCATCCTAAAACGAAGAATGGTCTTAATGCGCTGAGGAACTACCGCCGAGAGCATGACGAGAAACGTAATGTTTTCTATGAGAAACCTTTACATGATTGGTCTAGCCACTTTGCAGACGGCTTCAGATACTTGGCGATAGGTCTTGACGAGAGCGACAGTTCGTGGCAATCAAACTTGCCTATTTCGACAAAATGGATTGTATAATAGGCAAAATTCCCTAGAGGGCTTGCTATGAAGATGGATTCCGGTCAAATCAAAGGCATTCTCGAAAACGAGATTGATAATGCCATTGGCTATATTGAAACAGAAACGACTGAGCTTCGTCGCAAGGCTCTCGATTATTACCTGCGTAATCCGTATGGCAATGAGGTAGAAGGCCGTAGCCAGATCGTTACTGGCGAGGTAGCAGAGGCCATTGATGGTGCATTGCCGCAGCTCATCCGTGTGTTTACGACCACGGAAGATATTGTCTATTTTGAACCACAAAGTCCCGAGGATGAGGAATCCGCAAAGCAGGCTACGGACTATTGCAACTGGGTTTTCTATCGTGAGAACGATGGCCTGCTGATCCTGCATAACTGGTTCAAGGATGCGCTGCTCCAGAAGGTTGGCGTTGTCAAAGCCTATTGGGAAGCAAAAGAGGATGTTAACAAAGAGAAATACAAGAACCTGACCGAGGATGAGCTTGCGATGCTCTTGTCCGATCCGGGCATTGAGGTCGTTGAGCAGGACGTAGAGTTCATGGATGGCGGCATAGATGCCATGGGTATGCCGATCCAGATTCCTCTGTACAACGTCAAGGTCAAGAAGTCGAAGAAGTATGGCTGCGTAAAGATTGAGAACGTTCCCCCTGAGGAATTCCTGATTAGCAAGTCAGCGCGCACTATCCAAGATAGCCCGTTCGTAGCCCATCGTCGCCTGATGACTCGTAGTGAACTAATCGCTATGGGTTTTGATAAGGATGTTGTTGAAGGTCTGCCGTCTTACGATGATCTGCAATTCACGCCTGAGCGTGTTGCTCGTTTCTCTCAGGGTGAGCAGCCGGATGAGAACATCAGCCTTGACCCGGCAATGCAGGTTGTTGAGGTGTACGAGTGCTACATCTACATCGATGAGAACGATGACGGTATCGCTGAACTACGCAAGATTCTGTACGCCGGTAGCGAGATTCTGGACGATGAGGAATGCGACCTGATTCCGTTCCATTCGCTCTGCCCTATTCCGATTCCGCACAAGTTCTTCGGTCAGTCTCTGGCTGATCGTACGATGGACATCCAGCTTATCAAGTCCACCGTTACCCGTCAGATGCTGGATAACCTGTATCTCACGAACAATGCGCGCCTTGGCGTGATTGACGGTCAGGTGAATCTGGATGATGCGCTGAACGCAACTCCGGGCGGTCTGATCCGTATGAAGTCCGCTGGTGCTATCGTCCCTGTCGAGGTTCCTTCGGTAACGGCTCAAGCCTTCCCGATGCTGGAGTACATGGATCAGGTTCAGGCTAAGCGTACTGGTGTTTCTGATTCTCAGCAAGGTCTTGACCCGGATGTCTTGAACAACGTCAGCGCAACGGCTATTGCCGCGATGATGAAGTCCAACAGCGGCAAGCTAGAGCTAATCGCTCGTATATTTGCTGAGACGGGCGTTAAGAGCCTGTTTAAGGGTATTTTGCACCTGCTAGGCAAGTATCAGGATCAGGCAAAGATTGTCCGTATGCGTGGCAAGTTCGTGACGTTTGACCCGCGCACTTGGGCTAATGAGTACGATGTGTCGATTAACGTTGGCCTTGGTTCTGGCGACCGTGAGCAGAAGCTTGCCATGTTGCAGATGATTAACTCCAAGCAAGAGCAAATCATTCAGGCTTATGGAACATCGAATCCGCTTGTCTCTGTGGCTCAGTACCGGGATACGTTGGCGCGCCTTATCGAAGCAGCGGGATTCAAGGATGCAACGGCGTTTGTCGCAGAGATTACGCCAGAACAAAATGCAGCTTTGTCGCAGCCTCAACCCCCTGCTCCCGATGCACAAGCAGAGGTTGCTAAGATGCTTGCGGACGTTGAAAGGGAGAAAACCGCAGCCAAAGCGCAGATTGACGCTGCTAAACTCGATCTTGAAAGACAGACTCTTGAGGCGGAATATACCCGTAAAGGTATAGAGATGCAGATGAAGAATCAGCGTGATGCCGCTGAACTTCGTATCA
>JACCDU010683014.1_pt1 | contig 35953 bp, 36 predicted proteins | sample 7446081 | NCBI WGS metagenome assembly JACCDU01 (sample SAMN15323447, study PRJNA562643) | freshwater metagenome | isolation source: river surface water | place: USA:Blue River Watershed | collected 2017-08-17
AGTTGGCCAGCAGGCCAGACAGCAGTTCTTCGGGGACTTCGTGTTTCTTGGTGCTCATTGTGTTCACGGACTATGGGGCTCAGGCCCCAGGGGGATTGTCCGTTTACACAAAATCCTGCACACCCTCGGGCAAGACCACGCCCCACTCCTTCATGGCATGGTTGAGGATCAAGGCCAAGTCGCCCATTTCGCGCAACACAGTCGCAGGTGAAACCTGCTTCATCCTTTGATCGCGCCATTCGGCAAAGTCTGCCGGCTTCAGGTTACCAACGAAGGTTTCCCACACCTTCCACTGCGATGTGTTGAGCATGCGAGCCGCCTCTTTGACGTAACCTTTGTGCGTAGGACTGACTTCACGAACAAAGCGTTCAATCAGTGCACGCATGGTTGTTTGGTCTGCTTCGTTGCGAACCAGGTAGCTACCGCGTTGCATTTCAGCTTCAACCTGCAGCGCCCACATCTGTGCTTCTGTTTTGGACTCGAAGGTCCTGGATTGCTCTGGGTAGCCTCGACGTCGGATCCGTGCTTCCCATTGGTAAGTGCCTCGTTTGTAGAAACTGGCCATGACTATTTCCTCCCATGACTGCGTGTTGAACATCAGCAGTGGCGGAGAAGTGTCGGAGAAATGCCGCGTATAACTTTTTCGGCGTTGTTGCCAGATGGCATTCATACGCTTGTGTGTCTGGGTGAACTTGCAAAGCTGATCAGCAGCCGCACAAATTCATCAAACAAATCAAGCACTTACAGAACAAACAGACAACAAAAAAGCCCGACACGAAACACTCCGTGTCGGGCTTTGGTATTGGTAGGCGCGATTGGACTCGAACCAACGACCCCCACCATGTCAAGGTGGTGCTCTAACCAGCTGAGCTACGCGCCTGTAAGCCTTGCATTGTAGCAGTATTTTCAACGCCTTCGCGCGTTGCGCACACCTTTCACCAATTTAAGGTTGTTCAGCACGCGCACCAGCAAGCCTGCATCCGGCGTTTCGACCGTGAACGTCATGAAGGCCATGCCTTTGATGGACTGGGTCTGCACACCAATGACGTTGATCTTTTCCTTGGAAAACACCTCCGAGATGTCACGCAGCAGCCCCTGCCGGTCCAGTGCTTCCACGGCAATGTCCACCGCATACACCGCCGCATCAGGCCCAGCTTTGCGCTCACCCCAGCGCACTTCGATCACGCGGTCAGGGTGACGTGTGGCCAGTTCACGGAAATTGCTGCAGTCCTGGCGGTGGATGCTCACCCCTTTGCCGCGCGTCACAAAGCCCCCGATGGCATCAGGCGGCGCAGGCTTGCAGCAACGCGACAACTGCGTCAACAGCGAGTCCACGCCCACCACCAACACCCCTGCGGCCGACTTGTTGCGGCTGCCCCGAGTGGAGCGGCGCAGCACCATTTCGTCGGCACTGGGTGCGGGCTCGGGCGGATTGAGCAACACCTCGATGTTGCGCAGCGAATACTCGTCTTTGCCCACCACCTCGAACAAACCATCGGCCGACTTGAAACCCAGTTGGCTGGCCAAGTCTTCGAGCTTCATGGCGGTACGGCCTTCGCGCTGCAGCAGCTTTTCGACCGCTTCGCGACCGCGCGCGATGTGTTCGGCACTGATTTGCGCGTTGAACCACGAACGCACCTTGTTGCGAGCGCGGCTGCTGGCCAGATAACCCAGTTCGGGGTTGAGCCAGTCACGCGACGGCGCCCCCTCCCGGATGGCGGTGATCTCCACTGTCTGCCCATTGGCCAACGGCGTGTTGAGCGGCACCATGGCGCCATCCACCTTGGCGCCACGGCATCGGTGACCGAGGCTGGTGTGAACGGTGTAGGCAAAGTCCAGCGGTGTCGCGCCTTGCGGCAATTCAACAATGGCTGCATCGGGCGTCAGCACATAGATGCGGTCATCAAACAGGCCCTTGTCGGCCACATTGCCCGACAAATCCCGCTCCCAAGCCAACAACTGGCGCAGCACTGCAATCTTGGCGTCGTAGGCACTGCTGGCGCTCACGCCCGCATAGCCCTTCGCACCCGCTTCCTTGTAGGCCCAGTGTGCCGCCACCCCGTGCTCAGCATGGTCGTGCATGGCCTGGGTGCGGATCTGGATCTCGATGGGGCGACCGTCGGTGTCGCGCACCACGGTGTGCAAGGACTGGTAACCGTTGGCTTTGGGGCGGGCGATGTAATCGTCGAACTCTTCAGCGATGGCGGTGAAGTGTTCATGCACCCAGCTCAGCGCCTGGTAGCAGTCCGCTACCTCACTGACCACCACGCGCAGCGCACGCACATCGAACACCCGCTCGAACGGCAGCGATTTGCCGCGCATCTTCTTGACGATGCTGTAGATGTGCTTGGGCCGCCCACTGACCTGGGCCGAAATGCCCTGCTCGGCCAGCGCCTGGGACAAACGCTGGCAAAGATCGACCATGTAGCGCTCGCGCTCCACACGCTTTTCGTCGAGCAAACGGGCGATCTGTTTGTAGGTGTCGGGCTCCAGAAAACGGAACGACAGGTCTTCCAGCTCCCACTTGATTTGCCAGATGCCCAGGCGGTTGGCCAGGGGGGCGAAGATGTTCAGCGATTCACGTGCCAGCGCAGGGGGCACAGGCATCTTGGTCGCGGCATAGTGGCGCAGGGTTTGCAAGCGCGAGGCCAGGCGCAGCATGACCACCCGCAAGTCGCGCGAGAAAGCCAGCAGCATCTTGCGCACGTTCTCGGTTTGCAGCTTGGGATCGTCCCCCAGCTGTGCCGAACGCTCCGCCGTGCGTGACAGGCGCTGCACATGCAGCAACTGGTTGGTCTGCATGGCCAGTTGCGCGAGGTTGTTGCCAAAGGCTTTGGCCACCACGTCTTCGGGTTTGTTCAGGTGCGGACAGGCATACACCAGGTAAGCAGCGGCCTGCATTTCTTCCGAACCACCGATCTGGGCCAGGATGGCTTCCACCGCTTGCGCGTGCGCCCAGGTGTTCTCACCGGTTTCCAGCTGCTCGTTTTCAATCAGTGCGCGCGCAAAGGCACGGGCACGCTCCAGCGTGCCTTGTGTCCATTCGGTGGTGGCCGTGGCCTGCAAAACCGCAGGCGATGACATCGGGAAACTGCTCAAACGACTCATGCCGCAGACTTAAGCAAAAAATCGGCCACTGTATCGATGTGCTCGGGTGCGGTCAGCGTGGGTGCATGCCCCACACCGGGCCATTGCACCAACTGGGCCTTGGGGCCGCGCTGTGTCATGGCCTGGGCGGTGGCCTCGGTCAGCAGGTCGGACTCCAGCCCACGGATCAGCAAGGTTTGGGCTGTTATCTGGTCGTACAGCCCCCATACCGCAGCTTCAGCGGCCTGAGCAGCCTCAGGCGTCATCGCCCGGATCGGATCGCCGACAGCAGGGTCGTAGTGCAGCGTCAGCCCACCCTCTGGCAACGGACGCACCATGTGTGAACACAGGGTCAACCAGATGTCATCGGGCACCGGGCCAAAGCCTTGCGACAAAGCACGCAGCGCCTGCGCCGCTGCCTGCAGGTCGGCATAGCGCCCGTAGCGCCCCACATACTGCTGCATGCGCTCAATCGATGGCCAGGCCACCGATGGGCCCACATCGTTGAGCACCAGACGGCGGATCGGTGACGGCAAGGGCAACGCCGCTTGGCCGGCCAAAACGATGCCGATCAAGCCCCCCATGCTGGTGCCCACCCAATCCAGCGTCTGGATGGGCGCGCGGCGTTGCAGCTCGGCCAGCATGGCCAGCATGTCGGCTGCGTACTGTGGGATCTGGTACAGCCCGGACGAGGTCAACCATTCGCTGCGGCCGCGCCCGGCCACGTCGGGGCAGACCACACGCACCTGACCGCCTGACCTGGCCACCAGGGCCTGGGCCAGCAGGTCAAAATCGCGCCCCTGACGGGTCAGTCCGTGTACGCACACCACCACATGCTGTGCATCCTCGGCGCCCCAGCACCACCAGGCCATGCGGTGCTGTCCTTCGGGATGGGGGCAGATCACGGAGTCGAGTCGGGGTTGGAGCATGCTGAAAATCACAAACAGAAACAAACGTGCGGGCGTGTCGGCGAGCGGTCCGGACACTCGCGTCATAATGGATTTTACATCATCGTAATAGATACGGAGAAAGCAGCATGCTCAAAGGCAAAACGGCCCTCGTCACAGGCTCCACCAGCGGTATCGGCCTGGGCATCGCCAAAGCCCTGGCGGCGCAAGGCGCCAACATCGTGCTCAACGGTTTCGGCGACGCCGAAGGCCCCAAGGCCGAAATTGCCGCGCTGGGCGTGAAAGTGGCCTACCACGGCGCCGACATGAGCAAAGCCTCTGAAATCGAAGCCATGATGCAGTTTGCCGCCGACACTTTTGGCCGGGTGGACATCCTGGTCAACAACGCCGGTATTCAGCATGTGGCCCGCATCGAAAACTTCCCGGCCGACCGCTGGGACGCCATCATCGCCATCAACATGAGCAGCGCCTTCCACGCCACGCGCTTGGCCCTGCCGGCCATGCAAGCAGCCAACTGGGGCCGCATCATCAACGTGGCTTCGGTACACGGCCTGGTGGCCTCGGCCGAAAAATCGGCCTATGTGGCGGCCAAACACGGTGTGGTGGGCTTGACCAAGGTCACCGCGCTCGAAAACGCCACCACTGGCGTGACCTGCAACGCCATCTGCCCGGGCTGGGTCCTGACCCCGCTGGTGCAAAAACAGGTGGATGCCAAGGCCGCCGCACTGGGCCTGTCCAACGATGACGCCAAAAAGCTGCTGCTCGGCGAAAAAGAGCCGTCCATGCAATTCACCACCCCCGAAGAGCTGGGCGCGCTGGCCGTGTTCTTTTGCTCACCCGCAGCCAACAACGTGCGCGGCGTGGCCTGGAACATGGACGGCGGCTGGACAGCCCAATAAACCGCGATGGCCGTATGACCCCCCCCACCCAACGCCTCGACAAAGTCGTCATCGTTGACGACGACGCCCGCATCCGGGATCTGCTGCGCCGTTTTCTGTCGCAAGAAGGTTTTGACGTGCTGCTGGCCGAAGATTCGCGCGCCCTCACACGGATCATGCAGCGCGAAACCGTGGACCTGTTGGTGCTGGATCTGATGCTGCCGGGCGAAGACGGCCTGACCATCTGTCGGCGCCTGCGCGCCGAGGGCCAGAAGGTGCCGATCATCATGCTCACCGCCAAAGGCGAAGACGTGGACCGCATCACCGGACTGGAGATCGGTGCAGACGATTACCTGGGCAAGCCCTTCAACCCGCGCGAACTGCTGGCCCGCATCCACGCGGTACTGCGCCGCCGCCCTGCGCAAGAGGTGCCTGGCGCCCCGAGCAACGAACAAGAGGTCATCACCTTCGGTGAATTCGTGTTCGATCTTGGCGCGCGCTCACTCAAGAAATCGGGCAAGGACATTGCGTTGACCACAGGCGAATTCGCCATGCTCAAAGTCTTGGTGCGCCACCCGCGACAACCCATGAGCCGCGACAAGCTGGCCCAGCTGGCGCGTGGTCGCGAGTTCGAACCGTTTGACCGCAGTCTGGATGTGCAGGTTTCTCGCCTGCGCAAACTCATCGAAGCCGACCCGGCCAACCCCAAGATCATCCAGACCGTCTGGGGTGTGGGCTACGTCTTCGTCCCCGATGGCGCAGGAGCCACCTGAGTGCCTCGCCACGCTGTGAACGCAACGACTCAGCTCCTACGGGGGCTGAGCCTTTTTTGGCGGACCTTCGTGCTGCTGGGCATGCTGATCCTGTGCAGCATCCTGGTCTGGCTGTTGCTGTTTCGCAGCCAGGAATACGAACCACGCGTGCTGCGCAATGCGCACCAGATCGCCACCGTGGTCAACCTCACGCGCAACGCGCTGATCCACACCGACGCCATTGCCCGCGTCTCACTGCTCAAGACCCTGGCCGACGAAGAAGAAGTGCGGCTGGTGATCCGCGAACCCGGCGATCGCATCCAGCCATTTGGCGAGTCAGCACTGGAAAGCCGGCTGGCCGACACCCTCATTGAAAGGCTCGGCCCGGACACCTTGGTGGCCTCCAGCGTCAATGGCGAGCAAGGCCTGTGGGTCGGCTTTCGCATCGAACACGACAGCTACTGGCTGCAAATGGACCCGGCACGCCTGCGGCCGCTGAGCAATTCGGCCTGGCTGCTGTGGCTGGCCTTGGCCGGTGGCCTGGCATTGATTGGCGCGGCCGCCATCACGGTACGCATCAACCGTCCGCTGAAACAACTCTCGCTCGCCGCCAGCCATGTGCGTGAAGGCCGCTACCGCGACACGGCCCTGGACGAACATGCCAGCGCGCCCGAAATCCGCGAAGTCAATGCCGGTTTCAACCGCATGGCCGAACGGTTGGCCAAGGTGGAGGAAGAACGCACGCTGATGCTGGCCGGCATTTCGCACGACCTGCGCACGCCGCTGGCACGCCTGCGCCTTGAAACCGAACTGAGCGTGCCCAATACCGAGGCGCAGGCTGCCATGGCGGCCGACATCGATCAGCTCGACGACATCATTGACAAATTTCTGGGCTACGCACGGCCCGACCAGACCGAACTGGAGCCCGTGCTGCTGGCCCCGATCATCAGCAAGTGCATCACCCCGTTTCGCGGCGTCTTGCGCATGGACATCCAGGTTCGTGTGCCCGAAGACCTGCAGGTGCTGGCCGACCCGGTGGAACTGGGGCGCGTGATCTCCAACCTGCTTGAAAATGCCCGCCGCTACGGCCAAAGCGCTCAAGACGGCATCAGCCATGTAGAGATTGAAGCACGGGCCAATGTGTCGCCACGTTCACAGCAGGTGCAACTGCACATCAGGGACCATGGCCCGGGCGTGCCCGCAGACCAGATCGAACACCTGACCCAGCCCTTCTACAGAGGCAACACGGCGCGCACCTCGGCCATTGGCTCAGGCTTGGGGCTGGCGATTGTAGAGCGTGCTGTGCTGCGGATGGGCGGCAAGCTCACCTTGCACAACCACGCCGATGGTGGCTTGCTGGCGTCCATCGAGCTGCGCCAGGAACGCTGACCGCTGGGCGCTCAGGCTTTGCGCAACAAAGCCACGGCTCGCGCTTCGATGCTTTGACCTTGGCCCACCGGGCCCAGTTTCTCCGCAGTCTTGGCTTTGACATTGACTTGATCGACAGCCACCCCCAGGGCGCGGGCCACACCCGCGTGGATGGCCGGCATGTGCGGGGCCAGTTTGGGGGCTTGCGCCACAATGGTGCTGTCCACGTTCACCAACGCCCAGCCCTGAGCATGCACGCGGCGCATGGCCTCCGTCAGCAGCACCGACGAATCCGCCCCTTTGAACTTGGCGTCTGTGTCGGGGAAATGGCGGCCAATGTCCCCCAGGCCAGCCGCTCCCAGCACCGCGTCGGTGATGGCATGCAGCAGCACATCGGCATCGGAATGGCCCAGCAGACCCGCGCTGTGCGCGATCTCCACCCCGCCCAGAATCAGTTTGCGCCCAGGCACCAGGGCATGCACATCCCAGCCCTCACCGATCCGGAAATTCATGTTCTGCTCCTGAGAATGGCCTCTGCCAAAGCAAAGTCGGCCGGGTAAGTCACCTTGAAATTCTGCGCTGAGCCTTCCACCAGGCGCGGCGCCAGGCCCAAACGCTCCATGGCGCTGGCCTCGTCGGTGATGCCGGCAAAGCCCGCATCGGCCACAGCAGCCAGCGCATCGTGCAAAGCCTGCAAGCGAAACATCTGCGGCGTTTGCGCCAGCCATTTGTGTTCGCGCGGCACGGTTTCAACCACCCTGCCGGCCGCTTCGCTCTTGAGCGTGTCGGGCAGCGGCAAGGCCAGCAGCCCCCCCACCGCGTCATCGCGGCAGGTCTTAATCAATCGGCCCACCGCCTCGGGCGCCACCAGGCAGCGTGCGGCATCGTGAACCAACACCCAGTCCTGCGGCGAGACACCTGCGGCCAACATGGCTTTCAGGCCATGGAAGACGCTTTCGGCCCGGCTGCTGCCGCCACACAACTTGCGGCGAAAGTGGGCCGGCCAGCCGGCTTCAGGCCAAACAAAGTCGTCCGAAGGGCTGAGCACCACCCAGCCACTGGCCAGTTGCGGCACTTGCGCCAGGGCCTGCACCGTGTGCATGACCATGGGCAGACCCGCCACGGTCTGGTACTGCTTGGGCTGGGGTGTGCCGGCGCGAGAGCCGGTACCGGCACAGGGGATCAAGGCATGGAACGAAAGAGACGATGGCATCGTGCCGCCATTCTAAAATCCCGCCAGTCTGTGAAACCTCTCACCCCCCACCTTTTTTGGTGGGGGGTGCTTCTGCTTTTGCCACGCCATGAAACTGCCTGTCCTGCACACCGGTCAACGCTTCACCCTGCCCCGCCCCGTGGGCTCGGCCGATGCCATCTTGCTGGCCCAGCTGGCCGAACGCGAAAAGGCGGCAGGCCAACTGACCGCCATCGTGGCGGCCGATGCCACCGATGCCCAGCGCCTCATGGACGAAATGGTCTTTTTTGCACCGGGCCTGCGCTGCGTGATGTTCCCCGACTGGGAAACCCTGCCGTATGACACATTCTCGCCCCACCAGGACCTGATCAGCGAACGCCTGGCCACACTCTGGCGCATCCGCCAGCGCAACCACCCCGAAGCCGCCGATGTGGTGTTGATCCCCGCCACCACCGCTTTGTACCGGCTGGCACCGCCCGCTTTCCTGGCGGGCTACACCTTCGAGTTCAAAGTCAAACAGAAACTCGACGAGGCGCAGCTCAAGAGCCAGCTCACACTGGCGGGCTACAGCCATGTGAGCCAGGTGGTCAGCCCTGGCGAATACGCGGTGCGCGGCGGCCTGATCGACCTGTTCCCCATGGGTTCCCTGGTGCCTTACCGGGTGGATCTGTTTGACGACGAGATCGACTCGATCCGCACCTTCGACCCCGACAGCCAGCGCAGCCTCTACCCCGTGCCCGAGGTGCGGCTGCTGCCCGGGCGCGAGTTCCCCATGGACGAGGCCGCGCGCGCGCGTTTTCGCAGCCGCTGGCGCGAACTGCTCGAGGGCGACCCGACCAAGAGCCGCATCTACAAAGACATGGGCAACGGCGTGGCCACGGCGGGCATTGAGTACTACCTGCCACTGTTCTTTGAAGAAACCGCCACCGTCTTCGATTACCTCGATGTGGGCGGCCACGCCGCCACGCTGGTGCTGCACGGCGATCTGGAGCCGGCCTTCCAGCGCTTTTGGCAAGACACCAAGGACCGCCACCGCCTGGTGGCCGGTGACCCCGAGCGCCCGGTGCTGCCGCCCGAGGCGCTGTTCCTGAGTGCCGAGCAGTTCTACACGCAAGCCAATGCGCATGCACAACTGGCCCTCCGGCCCGGTAGCGCAGATGTGCAAGACAATGCCCTCGCCCAGCCACTGCCCGAACTCACCGTGGTACGCGGCGCCGACGACCCGCTGTCGCGTCTGCATGCGCACCTCCAAACCAGCCCACACCGGCTGCTGATCCTGGCCGAAAGCGATGGCCGCCGTGAAAGCCTGCTGGACTTTGTGCGTTCCAGCGGCCTGACACCACCGATGTTCGACAGCCTGCAAGAATTCTTGAACAGCGACGAGAAAATCGGCATCGCTACTGCCGCACTGGCCAGCGGTTTTCACTGGTTCGAGCACGGCATCGACCTGGTCACCGAGACCGAGTTGTTTGCCGCCGGGGCCGTCACCCGCCGCCGCAAAAAGCAGGAACAGGTCAGCGACGTCGAAGCACTGATCAAGGACCTGAGCGAACTCAACGTGGGCGACCCGGTAGTGCACAGCGCACACGGCATCGGCCGCTACCGCGGCCTGGTCAACATGGACCTGGGCGAGAAAAACCCCGACGGCTCGCCCGCGCTGCAGGAGTTCCTGCACCTTGAATACGCCGACAAGGCCACCCTGTATGTGCCAGTCAGCCAGCTGCAGCTGATTGGCCGCTACACCGGCGTGAGCGCCGACGAAGCCCCCCTGCACAGGCTGGGCAGTGGCCAGTGGGAGAAAGCCAAGCGCCGTGCCGCCGAGCAGGTGCGCGACGCCGCGGCCGAGCTGCTCAACATCTACGCGCGCCGCGCCGCGCGAGAGGGCCACGCCTTCCGCTACAGCCCGCAGGACTACGAAACCTTTGCCAACGACTTTGGCTTTGAGGAAACCGCCGACCAGAAGGCCGCCATCCACTGCGTGATCCAGGACATGATCAGCCCGCGCCCCATGGACCGCCTGGTCTGCGGCGACGTGGGCTTTGGCAAGACCGAAGTCGCGCTGCGCGCCGCCTTTGTGGCCGTCACCGGCGGCAAGCAAGTGGCCTTGCTGGCCCCCACCACGCTGCTGGCCGAGCAGCACTACCAGACGCTCAAGGACCGCTTTGCCAAGTGGCCGGTCAAGGTGGCCGAGATCTCGCGCTTTCGCTCGACCAAGGAAGTCAACGCCGCCATGAAAGGCATCGAAGACGGCACCGTGGACATCGTGGTTGGCACGCACAAACTGCTGTCCGAAAAAACCCATTTCAAGAACCTGGGGCTGCTCATCATCGATGAGGAGCACCGCTTTGGTGTGCGCCACAAAGAGGCCATGAAGCAGCTGCGCGCCGAAGTGGACGTGCTCACGCTCACCGCCACCCCCATCCCGCGCACCATGGGCATGGCGCTGGAGGGCCTGCGTGATCTGAGCGTGATCGCCACCGCGCCACAGCGGCGTCTGGCCATCAAGACCTTTGTGCGCAACGAAGGCACGGGCGTGATCCGCGAGGCGGTGCTGCGCGAGCTCAAGCGCGGCGGTCAGTGTTACTTTTTGCACAACGAGGTCGAGACCATCGAGAACCGCAAGCAAAAGCTCGAAGAGATCCTGCCCGAAGCCCGCATCGCCGTGGCCCACGGCCAGATGCCCGAGCGCGAGCTGGAACGCGTGATGCGCGACTTTGTGGCACAGCGCTACAACATCTTGCTGTGTTCGACCATCATCGAGACCGGCATCGACGTGCCCACAGCCAACACCATCGTCATGAGCCGCGCCGACAAGTTCGGCCTGGCCCAGCTGCACCAGCTGCGCGGACGTGTGGGCCGCAGCCACCACCAGGCCTACGCCTACCTGCTGGTGCCCGAGATCGAAGGACTGACCAAACAGGCCGCGCAGCGGCTGGACGCGATCCAGCAGATGGAGGAACTGGGCAGCGGCTTCTACCTGGCCATGCACGATTTGGAGATTCGCGGCGCGGGCGAGGTGCTGGGCGAAAGCCAGAGCGGCAACATGATGGAAATCGGCTTTCAGCTCTACAACGAGATGTTGTCCGAAGCGGTGCGCAGCCTCAAAAATGGCAAGGAACCCGACCTGCTCAGCCCCATGTCGGCCACCACCGACATCAACCTGCACGCCCCCGCCCTGCTGCCCGACGAGTACTGTGGGGATGTGCACCTGCGCCTGTCGTTCTACAAAAAGCTGGCCACGGCCAAGACCAGCGACCAGCTCGACACCCTGGTCGAGGAAATCGTGGACCGCTTCGGCAAACTGCCGCCGCAAGCCCAGACCCTGATCGACGTCCACCGCTTGCGTGTGCTGACCCAGCCCTATGGCGTGGTCAAGGTCGATGCCGCGCCGGGCGTGATCCAGATCAGCTTCAAGCCCAACCCACCGGTGGACCCGATGGCCATCATCGGCCTGATCCAGAAAAACAAGCACATCAAACTCGCGGGCAACGACAAGCTGCGCATCGAACGCGAATTGCCCGACCCGAAGCAAAGGGCCCAAATGGTGCGCGACATTCTGCGCAACCTCGGCACCCCCAAAGAGGCCCCTGCCCCCATTTGATCTGCGCCAAACTTCACACCATCTTCATCAAAACTACAAGTAAATTTATTCTTTAAAAATACACTGGGTGCCTGCTGTTTTTGAACTCTGCCTGCGCCCATGAACCTCCACCCCCACCGTCCCTGGATCACCCCCTTGGTCATCGGCTCGTTTGTGCTGATTGCCGTCACAGGTGTGCTCATGTTTTTCCACCTCGACCGGGGCCTGAACAAACTCGCCCACGAATGGCTGAGCTGGCTGATGTTGGCTGGCGTGGGCCTGCATGTGCTGCTGAACCTGCCGGCGTTCAAGCGTTACCTGAGCCAGAAAACCTCCCTGGTGGTGATGGGGGTGTTTGCGCTGGCGCTGGGGCTGAGTTTTGTGTCCCTGCCGGGCGCCAAGAAAGAGGCGCCCTATGCCGCCCCCATCCACGCCCTGGCGCAAACTCCGTTGCCTGTGCTGGCCCAAGTGCTGGGCAAGTCGACCGAAGCACTCAAGGCCGACCTGACACAGGCGGGTTGGACCGTGAACAGCGACGACCAGACACTGCAAGCACTGGTGGGGCCAGACCTCAGGACGCAGGTCCGCACCCTCAACCGCCTGCTGACCCAACCCTGAACAGCCCCCGGTTCAGCGCAGCTGAATGCTGCCGCTGACCGTGATCCGCACCTCATCCTGACCTGCCAACAACGGGATTGGCGCCGCCCCCGCAGCAGTCGCTGTGCCCGCGTCCATCAACCGGGCTTGCATGACGGGCGCTGCTGGCCGTTCAGCCGTGCTGACCGAGACCTGGCGCAAGGTGTAGCCGCTGAAGCCAAAATCGGCCGCCAACGCCTGTGCCCGTTGCCGAAAGCTCTGCACCGCCTGGCTTTGCACTTCGGCTTCGAGCCGCAAGCGGCCTTCGCGAGACAAAGAAAAGTCCGCCTGATGCACCACCATGCGCGGCAAGCTGCCTGCGGCCTGCCCGATCAAGGCGAAGTCACGCCCCTCCAGCACCAGGTCGGCCTGTCCTTGCCAGCCCACCCAGCGCCCTTGGGCATTGGACCTGGGATAGACGCCCAAACTGCCCGTGTGCACCTCCAATTGCCCCGGCTGGGTCTGTGGTCTCAGCAGCGCCTGCGCACGCTCCAGCACCGACTTCAGTTGGCCTTGCACCGTTGCCGCATCGCTGCCTTCGACATTGGCGCGCACCACCACCGTCAACCAGTCTTGTGGCACGTCCTTGCGCGCGCTCGCACTCAGGCTCAACACCTGCATGGGCTCGTGGCCTGCCGCAGGCGGTTGCGATTGAGCCTGCGCCCCCAGGCTGGCCAAGCCACACAGAGCCATAGGGGCCCAAAAGGTGATTGCGCGTTGCATCATGGCCTGCCTTCTTCCTTGCTTGAATGGAAAAACATTGTCGCGCCAATCCACACCGCCTTCCACGTCCAAGCCTGGATAATCGGCACATGACTGCTGCAACCGAATTCGCTCCCGGCCTGGTGATCCAGGGTTTCAACGCCCCCCTGTCCTTGTCCCATTTCAAGCTCATCGCTTTCGACATGGATTCGACACTGATTAACATCGAATGCGTAGATGAAATCGCCGATGCCGTGGGCCGCAAGGCCGAGGTGGCGGCCATCACCGAAGCCGCGATGCGCGGCGAGATCACCGACTTCAAGGACAGCCTGCGTCGCCGTGTGGCCCTGCTCAAAGGTGTGACGCTGGCCGACATGGAACGCGTCTACAGCGAACGACTGAAGATCAACCCCGGCGCAGCCGAGCTGATCGCCGCCTGCCAACGCGTGGGCATGAAAGTGTTGCTGGTCTCGGGTGGCTTCACCTTTTTCGCCAACCGCGTCAAGGAACGCCTGAACATCGACTTTGCCCGCTCCAACGTGCTGGAGATTGAGGGCGGCATGCTCACCGGCGCCCTGGTGCAGCAAACCTGGGGCGACATCTGCGACGGCGCCGAAAAGCGGCGCACCCTGCTCGAAGTGGCCAGCCTGCTGGGCGTGCGTCCGGACGAATGCATCGCCATGGGCGACGGTGCGAATGACCTGCCCATGATGGGCGAGGCCGGCCTGTCGGTGGCCTACCACGCCAAGCCCAAGGTCCGCGAACAAGCCATGGTCGCCATCAACGACGGTGGTCTGGACCGCTTGCTCGAAGTCGTCAAGCCCTGAAGCCACGGCCAGCAGCTTCGCATGCCCTTCTGGCCCTACCCCCGCTGGATCGCCCACCGCGGCGCTGGCAAACTGGCCCCAGAAAACACCCTGGCTGCGTTCCGCCTGGGCGCACAACACGGTTACCGCATGTTTGAATGCGACGCCAAGCTCAGTGCGGACGATCAGGTTTTCTTGATGCACGACGCCACGCTGGAACGTACCAGCAATGGCGCAGGCATCGGTGGCGATCTGCCTTGGCATGCGCTTTCGCAGCTGGACGCTGGCGGCTGGCACTCGCCTGCTTATGCGGGCGAGCCCCTGCCGCGGCTCGAAGCACTGGCGCGTTTTTGCCTGGCCAACGGTCACCACCTGAACATCGAGATCAAACCCACACCCGGTACCGAGCAGCGCACTGGCCAAATCGTGGCGCGCGAAGCAGCCCGCCTGTGGGCAGGCCAGTCCGTGCAGCCCCTGCTCACGTCCTTCCAAGTCGAGGCTCTGACCGGTGCGTACGAAGCTGCGCCCGATCTGCCACGCGGTCTGTTGCTGGACACCTTATGGGACGGTTGGCTGGAGCAAGCACTGGCTCTGGCTTGCGTGGCCGTGGTCTGCCATTACCCGCTGTGGGATGCAGCCACTGTGACCCGCGTGCATGGCGCAGGCATGCGCTGCGTGAGCTACACCGTCAACGACGAATCGACCGCCGAGCACTTGCTGGCGCTGGGCATGGACAGCCTCATCACCGACCGCGTGGACCTGTTCCGCCCCGACTGATCAGCGCCGCAACGGCCTCAGCAGGTCCTTGAGCCCGTTGTGGTCGATCTCCTGCATGAGCTGCAACAGGCGACCGATTTCGCCTTTGGGAAACCCCTCACGGGCAAACCAATTGAGGTAGTTGCCCGGCAGATCCGCGATCACCACGCCCTTGTGTTTGCCAAACGGCATGGGTGTGGTGACGAGTTTGAGCAGGTCTTCGGGTTTCAAAGCCAGCAGATCAAAGCGCCTGGGCCAGACGCTGCACACCTTCAAGAATCTTGTCTTCGGACACCGTGGCAAAACTCAGGCGGAAGGTGGCATGGTCGGGTTCAGCACAGAAGAACGGCGCGCCCGGCACAAAAGCCACCCCTTGCTCGATGGCTTGCTTGGCGTAGGTGTTGCCATCGGTCACCTTGCCCCCTGCGCCAGTCAGGCGGGCCCAGACGAACAGCCCGCCTTGCGGTTGCACAAAGCTCACGGCATCACCCAATTCACGGCGCAAGGCCTCACACAGGGTGTGCGAACGCTGGGCGTACACACGGCGCACCTTGTCCAGCGTGGCCGGCATGCGGCCGGCGCGCAAATATTCGGCCGCGGTGGCCTGGGCAAAGGTGCTGGTGTGGGCGTCGCTGAACTGCTTGCACATGGTCGCCTTGGCCAGCAGTTCGGGGTGAGCGATCATCCAGCCCACACGCAAGCCCGGCGACAGCACTTTGGACAGCGAGCCGCAATGCACCAGCAGATCGCGGCTGCCGGGCACCTCGGGCGTCAGGGCCAACAGGCTGGGCGGCGGTGCTTCGCCAAAGTACAGGTCGCCGTAGGGATCGTCTTCGACGATCAAGGTGTTGTACTTGACGGCCAGTTCCAGCACGCGGCGGCGGCGCTCCAGGCTGAGCAGTGCGCCGCTCGGGTTGCCAAACGTCGGGATCAGGTAGACGAACTTGGGGCGGTGCTCGGCGATCAACTGCTCCAGCTTGTCCACCTGCACGCCATCGCCATCAATGGGGGCACTGACCAGGTCGGCACCGTAGAGCCGGAAGCACTGGATGGTGGCCAGAAAGGTCGGGCCTTCCACGATCACTTTGTCGCCGGGGCCGATCAGGGTCTTGCCCAGCAGATCGAGCGCCTGCTGGCTGCCCGTGGTCACGATCAGCTGTTCGGGGACCACATCCTTGGCCCCTTTTTGTGCCATGAAATGGGCCAACTGTTCGCGCAGCGGGTTGAAGCCTTCTGTGGCGCCATATTGCAGCGCGGCGCCCGGGTCCTTGGCCAGCGCAGCGCTGGTGGCCTCACGGATGCCGTCCACGTCAAACATGGCGCTGTCTGGGAAACCGCCTGCAAAACTGATGATGCCAGGCTTGCCCAGCAGCTTGAACAGCTCGCGGATGGCAGAGGTTTCGACGTTGTTGAGACGGTCGGCAAAAGGGATGGCCATGGGGGACAATCAGCGCATGAAAAAGGAATCCATCGAGCCGTTTTTCGCCACCCTGAAAGCGGCCAATCCGCAGCCCAACACCGAGTTGGAGTATACGAGCGTGTTCGAATTGCTCGCCGCCGTACTGCTCTCGGCGCAGGCCACCGACGTGGGGGTCAACAAGGCCACGCGGCGCTTGTTTCCGGTGGCTGGCACGCCACAAAAAATCCTGGACCTGGGCCTCGATGGCCTGGAACACCACATCAAGACCATCGGCTTGTACCGCAGCAAGGCCAAACACCTGATGCAGACCTGCCGCATCCTGGTCGAACAGCATGGCGACCAGGTGCCCCGCACCCGCGAAGCGCTCGAAGCCCTGCCCGGCGTGGGTCGAAAAACGGCCAACGTGGTGCTCAACGTGGCCTTTGGCGAGCCGACCATGGCGGTGGACACCCACATCTTTCGTGTCGGCAACCGCACCGGCCTGGCGCCGGGCAAGACCCCTTACGAAGTGGAGATGCAGCTGCTCAAGCGCGTGCCCCCAGCCTACCTGGTGGACGCCCACCACTGGTTGATCCTGCACGGGCGTTACATCTGCCAAGCGCGCAAACCCCGGTGCGCGCAATGCGCCGTATCGGCTTATTGCGACTTCCAGCCCAAAACCACCTGAACAATGCGTGGACACCACCGCAATTTAGACCACTTTCGGGCTCAAAAAAACCGCTTGAGAGCCCCCTCTCAAAGGTAAAATCCATCACAGTCTTCCTGCCGGAGACTGCCCGTGCCACCGCCGTTTCGGCGCCAGCGTTCGCGGCGGTCCCGGCTTTGTATTTTCCAGCCCCTATTTCCCACTGACCATGTCGCGTGCCCAGCCGCGTGCTCGCCTGCACAGTTCTCGACTGCTGCGCTTTCTCGCCGAGAAAAGCCTGGTCGATGCCGCCGCCGACCTGGGCGACGTCGGCCAGCGGCTGGGCGACTGGCTGGACTTTCGCCATGCCATTGCATTGCAAAGCTTCATCGGTGCAGTGGACGACCCCAACGCCGAGTTGGCCCAGCCCACGGCCCGGGTCGATGCCCAGGTGTTGCGCGAGCGCTTTGCCCAGGTGCGAGCGGCACTCGAACACGCCATTGCCCAAGGCAGCGTGCCCGCACCGGGCCTGCCGCGCATCGAGATGCCTGCGGCTGAACTCGACCAGCCCATCGACCCCAAGACCGCGTTTGACCCGTTTCGCCGTTTTTGTACCGGGCACCAGCGTCAAATGGACAACATCATCCGGTCGCTGCGTGCGCAGCTGCGTGGCATGCTGGGCAAAGGCACGGCCCCCCACCAACAGCTCGCGGCGCTGGACACGATCATGGACAGCATCCTGGTCGAGCGCGAAGCCCGGCTGCTCGGGCACTGGCCTTCGGACCTTGAAAAGCGCTTTGGCAAAGCACTCAAACAACACCTGAAACAGCTGGTCAACGCGGCCGAGCAGGACGAACCCGCGCCACGCTCCACCTCCTGGCTGGCCCCGATGTGCGAAGACATGCGCGCCGCCCTGTTGGCCGAACTCGACCTGCGCCTGCAACCTGTGCTCGGGCTGATTGAAGCCCTCACCCCAGACAAGTCACTCCAAAAATGAAAAAACACGCATTCCACATCGCCTTCGCGCTGGGCGCACTCGCACTCCTCTGGGTGGCCGCTGCCGTCGCCAGCACCCACTTGCTGGTGTTGGTCATGACCGCCGCCATCGGCGGGGTGTACGTTTTTGGCACGCTGGAGTTGCGCCACTACCGTGCGGCCACCGCAGAACTGGGCCAGGCACTGGCCACAGTGCCCGCCTCGCTGGACAGCCTGGGCGACTGGCTGGCACGCGTGCCCACCCCGTTGCAAAACGCCGTGCGCCAGCGCGTCGAGGGCGAGCGCACCGCCCTGCCCGGCCCGGCATTCACACCCTACCTGGTCGGTCTGCTGGTCATGCTGGGCATGCTGGGCACCTTTTTGGGCATGGTGGTGACGCTCAACGGCGCGGTGTTTGCGCTGGAGGGCACCAGCAGCATCCAGGGCATGCGCGCGGCGTTTTCCGAACCCGTCAAGGGTCTGGGCCTGGCGTTCGGCACCTCGGTGGCCGGCGTGGCCACCTCGGCCATGCTGGGCCTGATGTCCAGCCTGGCGCGCCGTGAACGCGCACATGCCGCACAAATGCTGGACGCGCTGATCGGCACCGAACTGCGCAGCTTCTCGCTGGTGCACCAGCGGCAAGAAACCTTCCGGGCACTGCAACAGCAATCGCAGGCCTTGCCCCAGGTGGTGGCGCAACTGCAAACCCTGATGGCGCACATCGAACGCCACAGCACACAAACCAACGACCGCCTGCTCAACCAGCAAGAACGCTTCCATCAAGAGGCCCAAACGGTCTACACAGAACTGGCTCAGTCGGTGGACCAGTCCCTGCGCAACAGCCTGAGCCAAAGCATGCAGCTCGCCAGCGACAGCATCCGCCCCGTGGTGCAAGCCACCATGGCCGAGATCGCACAACAGGCGCAGACCCAGCACGAACGCATGGTTCACACCACACAACAGCAATTGGGCGAGCTGCAGCAACAGTTCAGCACCAGTGCCACCGCCGTGGCCCAAACCTGGACACAGGCCCTGGCACAGCACGAGCAGGCCAGCGCCCGTGTCCTCGGCGGCATGGACCAGACGCTGCAACAGTTCAGCCAAACCTTTGAGCAGCGTGCCCAGGCGCTCGTGACCGCCGTACAGACCGCCCACACCGAGCAGCAAAGCCAGCAAGGCAGTGCCGACCAGCAACGCCTGCAAGCCTGGCAAGCCTCGCTGCAAGCCATGGCAGCCACCCTGCACGACCAGTGGCAAGCATCGGGCAGCCAGACGCTGGCGCAGCAGCAGCAGGTCTGCGATGCCCTGAGCCAAACCGCCCAGGCCATCACCACCCAGGTGCAGACCCAGGCCAGCCAGACCCTCGCCAGCATCGAGCGGGTGCAGCAGCAGCATGCCGCTGCCGACCAGCAACGCCTGGACGCCTGGAAGAGCAGCCTCGACGCCATGGCTGCATCGCTGCATGCCCAGTGGCAGACCGCTGGCAATCAGACGCTGGCCCAACAGCAACAGGTCTGCGACACCCTGGCCCAGACCGCCGAAACCGTCACCACCCAGGTGCAGGCCCAGGCCGGCCAGGTTTTGGCTGCCCTGCAAAACGCACAGACCCAGCAGACCGCCAGCGATGCCGAACGCCTGCAGGGTTGGCAAACCGCGCTCGACGCCATGGCCGCGTCGCTGCACAGCCAGTGGCAAACCACCGGCGACCAGACCCTGGCCCAGCAGCAGCAGATTTGCGACACGCTGACCCAGACGGCAGCGCAGATTCGCAACGACTCGCAAGCCCATGCCACGCAGACCCTGGCCGACATCACCCGACTGATGAGCAGCAACGAAGAGCTCATGCGTGCCCGCATCGCCTCTGAAGCCCAGTGGGCTGCGCAGCACACACAGCGCTCCGAAGAACTGGCCAGCCTGCTGCGCACCGAACTCTCGGCCTTGCATACACAAGAAGCCGAGCGCGGCGAGGCCGCCGTGGCCCGCCTGGCGGAGTTGGAAAACGCCGTGGCCCGGCACCTGACCACCTTGGGCACGGCGCTGGAGGACCCGATCGCGCGCCTGATCGAAACCGCTTCGCAAGCCCCACGCGCCGCAGCCGAGGTGATTGGGCAATTGCGCCAGGAAATTTCGGTCAGCGTGGCCCGCGACAACGCCCTGCTGGAAGAGCGCACCCGCATCCTGGACACCCTGAGCACCTTGCTGGACGCGATCAACCACGCCTCCACCGAGCAGCGCAGCGTGATCGACACCCTGGTGCGTTCCAGCCAGGCCTCGCTGGCCCAGACCAGCAGCGCCTTCCACGAGCAAGTGGCCCTGGAAACCGGCAAGCTCGGCGAAGTGGCGGCACAACTGACTGCCAGCGCGGTGGATGTGGCCAGCTTGGGCGAGACCTTTGGTTTTGCGGTGCGCAGCTTCAACGAGAGCAACGAAAAGCTCATGGCCAACCTGCAGCGCATCGAAACCGCCATCGGCCAGTCCATGGCTCGCAGTGACGAGCAACTGGCTTACTACGTGGCACAGGCGCGCGAGATCATCGACCTGAGCATCGCCAGCCAGAAAGACGTGCTCGAAGCGCTGCAACAGCGCCAGGCCGAAGGAGCCGCCTGATGCTGGAAATGGAAGCCGAAAGCGAAGCCACCACCCCCACCTGGATGGCGTTCGCCGATCTGATGACCGGCCTGTTGGGCGCCTTCGTGTTGTTGCTGGTGGGTGTCATGGCCACGCAACTGGAGATGGCCTCCACCCTGGAAGCCGAGGTGCAAAAGCGTCAGGCCGAAGAGCACAAGCGCCAGACGCTGGAGCAGGCCCTGGCCGTGCCGCTGGCCAGCGGCCGCATCAGCCTCTACAACGGCCGCATCGGCATCAGCGGCAAGCTGCTGTTCGAACTCAACTCCGACCAGCTGCAACCCGAAGGCCGCCAGCTGCTCAAGAGCCTGGTGGGACCGCTGCGCAGCTACCTGCAGTCGCGCGACGAAATCCTCATGGTCAGTGGCTTCACCGACGACAAGGCTGTGGGCAACCGCAACCGCAAGTTCGAAGACAACTGGGAGCTGTCGGCACAGCGTTCGCTCACAGTGACACGCACATTGATTGAAGAAGGCATGCCGTCTTCCCTGCTGTTTGCCGCCGCCTTTGGACAAGAGCAGCCCCTGGTGCCCAACACCAGCGAGAAAGCCCGTGCCCAAAACCGCCGCGTGGAAATGGCCCCGGTGCCCAAAGCCAGCAACAGCGCTGCGCCTGCCCAGAAACCATGACCGCCGCCGGCACCAGCCCAGACATGCCTGCGATCGAGCAGGCGCTGGCCGCCTTGCGTGCGGCGGGTGCGGCGCGCGTGGATGCGGTAGGCTGGCACTACATCGAAACCCTGGCCGAGCGCACCCGCGGGCAAAGCGGACCTGTGCAAAGGCAGCTGCTCGACAAGTTGCACGCGCTGCTGAGCCATCAGCAAACCCGCATGCAAGCCGCCGCTGCGACGGCCACCGCCGAGGCCAACGGCCCCATCGCTGCTTGGGCCCCCTCGCCCCTGGCCGCCTTGCTGGCCGACATGGCACCGCCCAGCCACCCGACGACACCGGCCCCCGGTTGGCGCGCCGAAAGCCCGCGCGTGCGGCAGTTCCGTAAACAGCTCAGCCGTCTCAGTGTGCACAAACAGGTCACACAGGCCATCGCCCAGGCGCCGCAAAACGCTGGGCCGATCAACTCGCACATGCTGGTGCTGCGCGCCCTGGGCCTGATGCGCGACCTCTCGCCCGACTACCTGAACCGCTTCATGACCTACCTGGACACCTTGCTCTGTCTGGAAGAAGCCGAAAAGACGCGGCTGCTGCAACCCAAAAGCCGGTCAACCGCGAAGAGCCGCAAGGCTTGAACTTGGCCGCATGGCCAGTCACACAAGGCGCGAGTGATCAGCCCTTGAGGGTCTCGAAATCCAGCGTCATCCAGCCCCCCATGGGCGGGGCTTCTGGCGGCCATTCGTGGGCTGCTGCGATCTCGCGACGCGCCCCGACCGTGTGCAGGAATTGCAGCGCCCGGATGACCCCGGCATGCGTTACCCACACCAGTTCGGGCAGGTTAAGGGCCAAGGCGTCATCGAGGGCTTGTGCCACACGGTCAATGACCTGCTGAGCGCTTTCACGACCGCCAAAACGGTGGTGAGCGAAATCGGCTGCCCAGGCATCGACCGCCGCACGTGGGATGTTCGCCCAGGCCTGCATTTCCCATTGGCCAAAGTCCATTTCGTGCAAGCGGGCATCGAGTCGGTGATCACGCAAGTCCGCACGCCGGGCTTGCAAAGCCTGGGCCATTTGCTGCGCGCGCGCGGCGGGCGAAGCCCACACCGGGCAGCCGATCACGGGGTAGTGGGCAAATGCTTGCGCTGCCGCTTCCGTGGCCAAGGGATCGGCACGGACATCGCTCACGCCGTAGCACACCCCCGGCGGCAATTGCACACGCGCGTGCCGCAACAGCCACAGTTTCATGCCGCACCACTGGCCAGCACCAGGCCCAGGTAAAAGCCGATCTCGGCCAGCTGCTGGGTTGCCCCCAGGCCGTCACCTGTGAAACCTTGCAGCCGCCGCAGCAAGCGCCAGGCCATGCCCAGCGCTGCCAGTGACGCCGCCAGGCAGGCCAAGAACAAGGCCAGGGCCGGCAAGCAGCTGCCAGCCAACACCATGGCGCCACCCCACCACAGCAGGCCCACGCCCACGCCGCTCAGCTCGATCTGCTCGGCCAGCGGTTTGGACTTGGACTGCGGCGTGTCACCCACATGCACCAGCGTGCGGATCAGAAACAGCGGCATCAAGCGCGACGTCACATGGGCCGCGAACACGCCCACCACCGCCCACGATGCGTCGATTTGCACCAACAACACCAGCAGCCCCAGCTTGCCCAGCAGGGCCAGCAGCAAGGCCATGGCGCCATAGGTGCCGATGCGCGAGTCTTTCATGATCTCCAGCGCGCGTTCGCGCGAGAGCGCGCCGCCCAGGCCATCGGCCGTGTCGGCCAGACCGTCTTCGTGGAAAGCACCCGTCAGCAAGACACTGAACGCCGTGCTGAACACCACCGCCACCCAGGCACTGGCCGGCAACGCGGGCAGCCATGCCAGACAGGCGCCGAGCACCGCCGCCGTGAGACCGCCCACCACCCAGCCCACGCCGGGGAAATGCGCTGCGCTGGCGCGCAGCATGGCGGGCGAGTAACCGACCCACTGCGCCAGGCGCCCCGTCACAGGCACGCGTGTGAAAAACTGCAGGGCCAGCAAAAAATGGCGGGCAAAACGGACCAGCATGCGCACGGGCTCAATGCGGCTGCACGGCGACAGTGTCTTCCTGACGCGACACGCCGGCCGACTCGAAGCTGGCCATCTCGCGCAGCACCGCGCAGGCCGACACCAACAACGGCCAAGCCATGGCCGCCCCCGAGCCTTCACCCAGACGCAAGCCCAGGTCCAGCAAGGGCTCGGCCTGAAGGTGTGCCAGCATCAGCGCATGGCCCCGCTCACCCGAGCGGTGGGCAAACACGCAGCGCTGCAGCACGGCTGGCTGCAACTGGCTGGCCACCAACACGGCCGACGTGGCGATGAAGCCATCGACCACCACCACCCGCCGCTCGGCCGCAGCCTGCAGCACTGCCCCGACCATGGTGGCGATCTCGAAACCACCGAAAGCCGCCAGCGCGTCCAAGGGCGTGCGGGCATCGAAATGGCGCGCCAACACCTCGCGCAAGATGCCGATCTTGCGCTGCACCGCCGGTGCATCCAGACCGGTGCCTGCACCGGTGCAATCCACGATGTCCAGCCCGGTCAAGCGGCTCATCAACAAAGACGCTGCCGAGGTGTTGCCAATGCCCATCTCGCCCAACAGCAGCGCATTGCCTGGCAGGCCCTTGACCAGTTCGGCACCGTGGGTCAGGGCCAGGTCGCGTTGCGCGGCGCTCATGGCCGGACCTTCGAGTGCGTCGGCTGTGCCTGCCGCCACCTTGCGCACGAGCAGGCCTGAGCGCGGTGCGAAGTCGTGGCGCACGCCACAGTCCACCACCGTCAGACCGATGCCGTGCTGACGCGCCAGCACGCTCACCGCAGCACCGCCCGCCAGAAAGTTCTCCACCATCTGCCAGGTCACATCACTGGGGTAGGCCGACACGCCGCGCGCTGCCAGGCCATGGTCGCCAGCAAACACCACCAGTTGCGGCTCGCACAACTGCGGCATGTCGCTGCCCAACGCCAGGCCGATGCGGTGGGCCAAGGCTTCGATGCGGCCCAGCGAGCCCAGGGGTTTGGTCTTGTTGTCCAGCTTGTGTTGCAGGCGCGCCGCCAGTTCGGGCTGTGCACTGTTGTCAATAGAGGGGATGTAAAAGCCCATGGTCAGTCCTTTGCGATGAGGGCGTCGAGCACGCCTGGCTCGACATGGTTTTGCAGAAAATCGGCCAGACCGTCGAACACGCGCTCCAGCGTGGGCGCCTTGGCACCAAAGAGCGCCTGCAACACCGCTGGCGATTCGAACAGGCCATGCAGGTAACAGCCCAGCACATTGCCGGCACGGTTTTGCCAGGCCAGAGCGGGCATGACCTCGCGGGCCACATCGCCCTGCTCAGCCATGGCCGGATGCTGCACCGTCTGGCCGTGGTGGATTTCGTAGCCGCCAGCGGCCACACCCGAGAGCGCGGCCCATGGCCCGGTCAGCACACCAAAGTGCGCCTGCGTGCGGCGCACGGTTTTGCGGGCTTCAAACACGGTCACCAGCGGCAACAACCCCAGACCGGGGGCATTGCCATCGATGCCGTGCGAGTCGATCAGCGCTTCGCCCAACATCTGCAGACCGCCACAGATGCCCAGCACTGCCCCGCCTTGTGCGGCATGCGCGGCCACCGCCCGGTCCAGGCCCTGCTCGCGCAGCCAGGCCAGATCGGCAGCGCTGGCCTTGGAGCCCGGCAGCACGATCCAGTCGGCACCAGCACAGTCGGCGGGCGTGCGGGCCCAGACCAAACGCACGCCAGGCACATTCTTGAGTGGCTGGAACTCGTCCAGGTTGCTGATGCGCGGGTAGGCGATCACCGCCACGGTGCACGTGATGGCGCCACTGGCACGCGTGCGGTCATCAAAAACGCCGTCTTCTTCGGGCAAACCGTGCTGCCACCACATGGGCAGGGTGGCGACCACAGGCACGCCGGTCATGTCGCGCAACATCTGCGGCGCTGGCGCAAGCAAGGCGGCATCGCCACGGAACTTGTTGAGAACGAAACCCTGAATGAGTGCGCGTTCCTCGGGCGGCAGCAAGGCCCAGGTGCCATACAGGTGGGCAAACGCGCCCCCCCGGTCAATGTCGGTGACCAACAGGCACCGCGCCTGGGCATGGCGGGCCACACGCATGTTCACGATGTCGCTGGCATGCAGGTTGATCTCGGCCGGTGAACCTGCGCCTTCAATCACCACCACGTCGTTGTCGGCGCGCAAGGCATCGAGCGCGGCAGCAATCTGCGGCCAGACCTTTTCACTGCGGCCACGCCAGGGCATGGCGCTGAGTTCGGCGCTGACCTCGCCGAGCAACACCACCTGGCTGCGCGTGTCGGCTTCGGGCTTGAGCAGCAAGGGGTTCATGCGCACCTCGGGCTCGGCCTGGGCAGCCAGGGCCTGGAAATACTGGGCCGAACCGATCTCCCCTTCCATCCCGGCGACCCCAGCCACCACCCTGGCGTTGTTGCTCATGTTTTGCGCCTTGAAGGGGGCCACCTTCAAGCCTTGGCGCGCATAGTGGCGGCACAGGGCCGTGGTCAACCAGCTCTTGCCTGCGCCGCTGGTGGTGCCCAGCACCATCACGCATCGGGCGGTCATCTGTTCTCCTTGAAGGTGGTCCAGGCGTGCCACAGGGCATCCTGTGCGTCGGGCGGCAGTACCCCCATGCGCACCTGCCCAGGCAGACCGAACGAGTGCGTGTCACGCAGCTTGATGCCCTGCACACGCAGAGCCGCCAGCGCTTGTGCGATGTGCGCGGTGTTCGGTGTGGCCAGGTGAAAATTCGCAACACTGGCTTGCGGTTGCCAACCCAAGGCCGTGCACAGCGCCAATTGCCGCTGTTTCCAGCCTTGGAGGATATGGCGGCTGTCGGCCAGCCAGCCCTGCACATCCGGTTGCACCCAGGCCGACAGCATGGCACAACCGTGCGCCCCAAGGGGCCAGGACGGCGCCAGCGCCTCCAGTGGCGCCACCTGCGTCTGCGCATCAATCGGGGCAAGCGCATAAGCCGCGCGAATGCCCGTCATGCCCAGCGCTTTGTTGGGGCTCCACAGTTGCCAGACACGGTCCAGCTGCGCGCCGGACAGGCACAGTTCACCGTCAAGCCTCAAGGGGCGGTAGGCCCCATCAAGCACCAGCGTCTGGCCATTGGCCAGACCGTCCACCCGCTGGGTCAGTCCGGCATGCTCATCCCCCATGGGACTGGCGGGATCGCAAGTCCAGACCAAGTCGGCCTGTGCCTGCCCATCGGTGGGCACCAGCCCCCAGGCGGCAGCGGCATGGCGGTAGTCGCCGTAGCCGTGTGCGGGCAGTTCCACCCACGCCGTGCGCTGCTGACGCCGGGCCTGCTGCGCCGCCCAAGCACTGATGCGGAAAATGAACTCGCTGGCGCTGGCGGCCAGCACGATGCGTTCCACAACCACCGCATGAAACGCAGCGAGCGCCTCGCGCAAGGCGGTATAGAGCGGGTCCGGGTAATGGCAGGCATCGGCCCCCTGCACGACTTTCAACACCGCCGGGCATGGACCGCAGGCATTGCTGTTGGTAGAAAAATCATGCGGTGCCTGTCCCTGGGCGTCCGTGCCTCCGTGGATGCGTGCTTCAAGCATGCACAGCTCCTGCCAACACAGCGCAGACAGGCAAGCCCCAGCCCAGCGCGCGCGCGGCCAGACGGCAAGCGCGCGCGATGTCCTCGGACTGCGCCGCCCTGCCCCTGTCATGCAACAGATAAACACCGGGCTTGCCCAGGCGCACGCCCAACAGCAAGGCCATGGCCCCCATCGGCCAGCCCCCGTTGGGCGAAGGGGTCCGCACCGCCTCGCGGCGCAGTCCCGGCAACCACAGACGGCCCGAAGCCAGGACCAGCAGCGCTGCCGTCAAACGTGCAGGAAACCAGGACAGCGCATCGTCGGCCCAGGCAGTCCATTTGCCAGCCCATGTCCAGCAGCGGCCAGCTCGGTCTCCGCGGTAGCCCCACATGGCGTCGGCGGTGTTGGCAAAACGGTACAGGGCCGCGCCTGGCAAACCGGCCAAGGCAAACCAGAACAGTGGCGCGATGACCGAATCGTTGAGGTTCTCTGCCAGGGTCTCGATGGCGGTTTCACGCACCTGCACGGCGTCGAGCCCGTGCACATCCCGGCTGCACAGCCAGGCCAGCCGTGCGCGCCCAGCCTCCAGGGAATCGGCCAGCGCGGCCTCCACCGCCGCCACTTCATGGCGCAACATGCGCCAGGCCAGCAAGGGTTTGAGTGTCAAGCCCAGGCACAGGACGTTGGCCCACATGGGCAATCGAGCCAGCAAGACCGACCCCATCCAAGCCAGCCCCGCAACGGCCACCGCACCCGCCAGCCAGGCCAGTGCACCGCGTCCAAAAGCCCCCAGATCGGGGTTGGGCCGGGTGTGGTGCGACAAGGGCGCTGCCCAGCGCCCAGCCCAGCTAAGAAAACGCCCGATCCACACCACCGGGTGCCACCGCGCAGGCGGCTCGCCCCAGGCCCGATCCACCCCCAAGGCCACGGCCATGGCCAAGGTGGTCAACAGGGCGGTGGCCAGCAGATCGTCCATGTTCAGCGGCAGACTTTCGTGGCCGGCTCTGCTGCAAACAGGCTGCTGGACTGCCCCCAGACACTGTCATAGACCAGTTCGGCCAGAGGCTGGCGGCGCGCCCAGTGCTGCTGTTGCAGCATGGGCTCGGTGTAGAACCCGTGCACAGGTCCCAGACACAGCAAGGCGATGGGCTCGGCCCCGGAGGGCAAGGCCAGCAGCTCGGCCACTTCGGCTGGCTCGAACAGCGAGACCCAGCCCATGCCCAGACCTTCGGCCCGTGCCGCCAGCCACAGGTTCTGGATCGCACAACTGGCCGAGGCCAGGTCCATCTGCGGCAGGGTGCGGCGCCCGAACACATGCTGCTCTCGCCCATCGGCCAGGCACACCGCCAGGAGTTCGGCGGCATCGAGCAGGCCTTCGACCTTGAGCTGCATGAATTCTTCCTGACGCAGACCCAGAGCCTGCGCTGTGGCCAGCCGTTCGCGTTCGATCGCGTCACGCAAACGATGGCGCTGCACCGGGTCCTGGATACGGATGAACCGCCACGGCTGCATGAACCCCACGCTGGGCGCGTGGTGGGCCGCCGTGAGCAGGCGACGCAAGACCTCGGGCGCCACCGTGCCACCGGCAAAGTGGCGCATGTCCCGGCGCTCGAAAATCGCACGGTAGACGGCTGCGCGTGCGTCGTCTGAAAAAGCCTGCGCCTGCGCGGTGGACAGCGGTGCCTGCATGGCTCAGTCCTCGATGCCCCGCTGGGCCGGAATGCCTGCCTTGAAGGCATGTTTGACCATCTGCATCTCGGTCACGGTGTCGGCCAGCTCGATGATTTCGGGCGGGCAACGCCGACCCGTAAGGCACACATGCACCGTGGCGGGACGCGTGCGCAGGGTCTGCAAGACATCTTGCAGGTCAAGCCAACCGTAGATCAAGGGGTAGGTGATCTCGTCAAGCACCACCAGGAAATGCTCACCGCCAAGAATGGTGGCCTTGGCCCGCAACCAACCGTCGCGCGCCAGCTGGGCCGAGCGCTCCAGATCCTGACTCTTCCAGCTGAAGCCATCGCCCAGCCCTTCGATCGGAAGGCCGATCTGCTCGAACATCCGGTGCTCGCCAAAGCGCGCACTGGGCACTTTCATGAATTGGTAAATCTTGACCGGCTTGCCGCGCCCATGCGCGCGCAGTGCCAGACCGAAAGCGGCCGTGCTCTTGCCCTTGCCATCGCCGGTGTTGACGATGACGATGCCGCGCCGCTCGCCTTCGGGTTTTTCGTAGGGCTTGTCGGTGGGAGGGGGTTCCGTTTGCATAGGTCAGAACGATTCAATAAACAGGCAGAGCCACCCATTGCCCCAACAGGGGGTGAATGGCGATGCGGTGGTCGAACACCTGTTCGACCACGCGGTGCGTGGCGGGGTCGTCGCAAGCGCCATGGTGCACCATGCGACCCTGCGCCATGACGGCCAGATCATCGGCATGCAAGGCGATAGACACTTCGTGCAGCACGCTGACCACAGTGCGGCCGGCGCCGGTCAACTCGCGCACCAGGCGCATCCAGTCAGCCTGGTGCGGTGGATCCAGATTGGCCAGCGGTTCGTCCATCAACATCAACTCGGCCTGCACCGCCAAAGCCCGCGCCAGCAAAACCCTTTGCCGTTCGCCACCAGACAGAGCGCCCAGTGCGCGTTCGCGCCAATCCCAGGCCTGGGTCTGGCGCAAGGCGCGCTCAACCGCCTGGTGGTCTGCGGGGCTGGCCGGCGCCAGCCAGGGCTGGTGCGGTAAGCGCCCCAGCATGGCCACGTCGTAGACCGAGAGGTCATCGGCCGCCACCTCGTTTTGGCCCAGCCAGGACAGTGCGCGAGCGCGTTCACCACGCGACCAGGTCTGCAGCGGGCGCCCCAGCCAGTCCAGCCGCCCGGTGGACGGCAGCAGGCCTGCCAAGGTCTTGAGAAAGGTCGATTTGCCCGCCCCATTGGGCCCGACGATGCCCGTCCATGCGCCGGCACGCAACTGCACCGTGACGTCATGCAGGATGGGCTGTCCACCCAGGTCAGCGCCAAGCCCTTGGACATCAAAAGCCAAAAGTTTCACAAACCACCTCCTGCATTCAGGTGGCTGGTGCGTCGGTGCATGAGCCACAGCAAATACCCACCGCCGAGCACAGCGGTCAACACCCCCACCGGCAGTTCCTGCGGCGCCAGCAACCAGCGCGCCAGCACATCGGCCGCGCCCAACAAAGCGCCCCCCATCAGGCTGGCCAACAGCATCAGCTGACGGTACGGCACCCTGACCACGACCCGCACCAGATGCGGCGCGGCCAAGCCAACAAAAGCGATCAGTCCGGTCTGGGCCACAGCGGTGCCCGTGGCCAAGGCCAGCACCCCCACCAGCGCGGCCCGCAAGGGCGCCAGCGGCAGACCCAGGCTGGCGGCGGTGGTTTCGCCCAGGCTCAAGCCATCGAGCACGCGCGCCAGCCCCCAAGCCCCCCCCATACACACCAGCCAGACGCCGCCCATCAGCGCCCAGGCCGTCCAGCCCACGAAGCCCGTCGAGCCCAGCATGAAGGCCTGCATGGCTTGCAGAGAATCTGGTGAGAACAACAACACCAGCGAGGTCGCCGCACCCAGCACCACGCCGACCACCACCCCGGCCAGCAACAAACGCAGGGTGTGGCCCACACCCCGCGCCAAGGCCAAGGTCAGCAACACCGCCAGCACCGCACCGCAAAAAGCTGCACCGGTCAACCCCAGCCGCACCCACAGGCTGCTGGAGAACATGCTCACCGCCACGCCGCCATTCATCATGCTGCCGCCCACCATGCCCGCGCCACCGCCCAAAGCAGCCAGCATCAGCGCCACCCCCAGCGATGCGCCAGATGCACTGCCCAGCAAATACGGATCGGCCAAGGGGTTGCGAAACAAGCCCTGGGCCAGCGCACCGGCCAGGCCCAGCAAGGCACCGGCGGTCCAGGCGCCCAGGGTGCGCGGCAAGCGGATTTCGGTCACGATCTGCCAGGCCATGGCCTGCTCGGCCGGCAAGGCTTGTTGGTCCAGCAAGGGGCGCAGCAGGTTTTCGAAACCCACGCTGCCCACACACACGCCCAGGGCCAGCAGGGCTGCGCCCAGCAACAGCAGCAGCCCGCCCAGTCCGAATGCGCGCGCCTTCGTCACGGTCGCGCCCCCTGCGCCACGCCCTGCGCACCTGCACGCGGCGCCTTATCGGCCAGACAGCGCGCCATCAAACGCGCGGCCTCGGGCATGCGCGGACCGGGGCGCACCAGCACATCCGACTCGGCCACTGGAAAAATGCAGACCCGCCCTTCACGCACCGCACGGATGCTGGCCCAGCCGGGGCGCTGCATGAGATCGGTGGCGTTGCGTTCGCCGATCATGATCACGTCGGGGTTGGCCCGCACGATGTATTCGGGGTTGAGTTTGGGAAAAGGCCCCAGGCTGGCAGGCAGGATGTTGCGCACCCCCAGGCGGGTCAGGGTTTCGCCAATGAAGCTGCCCTCGCCCGCGCCATAAGGCCCCTGGTTGACTTCGAAATACACCCGCGTTTGCCGCAGCGAAGGCGGCAGCGACTGGGCTGCGGCCGATACCGCAGCGTCGATGTGCCGCCAGATGCGTTGCGCATCCGCCACCCCCAACGCCAGGCCGACCTTGTCCAGCACGCGTTGCACATCGGCATGGGTCTTGGGCTCCAGCGCCAGCACCGGAATGCCCAAGGCCAGCAACCGGTCCGTGGCCCGGCTCGATGTGGCGGCCAGCACGAGGTCGGGACGCAAGGCCACAATGGCTTCGATGTTGGGGTCCAGACCGCCGCCCACCTGGGGCAGATTGCTCACGCTCGCCGGCCAGGTGGAATACCGGTCAACCCCGACCAGGCGCTGGCATTGGTCCAGTGCGCACACCATTTCGGTCAGCGAGGGCAGGATGCTCACGATGCGCTGCGGCGCTTGCGGCAGCTGCACGGTGCGGCCCCGGTCGTCTTGCAGGCTCACGCCCATGGCCTGGCTGCACACCAGGCTCAGCAACAGCACCCAGCGTTTGAACATCATGTCTCGTCTTTCAGCGTCATGGGCAGGCCAGCAACCATCAAGGTCACACGGTCACAAGCTGCCGCCAGCACCTGATTCAAGCGCCCCAGGGCATCGACAAAGGCGCGCACCTCGGCGCCCATGGGGATCACGCCCGATCCGATTTCGTTGCCCACCAGCACCACCGGCCCCGGCGCAGCGCGCAAGGCTTCGAGCAGGGCTGCCACCGGCGGTTTGAGCGCTTCGCCGGAGGCCGGCATCATCCAGTTGGTCAGCCACAGCGTCAGGCAATCGACCACCAACAGGCGTTCAGGCAGGCTGTGTGTGGTGATGGCCTGCGCCAGATGCAGCGGCGCTTCGAGGGTGAGCAGGCCTGGCGCGCGCAGGGCACGGTCCGCCTGGTGGCGTGCAATGCGCGCACGCATTTCTTCGTCCCAGGCCTGGCCGGTGGCCAACAGCGCAGCACTGCGCCCGGGGCGGCTCGCCAGCCAGGCCTGCGCCAGCGCCTCGGCCCGGCGTGATTTGCCGGATTTCTGGCCTCCGAGAATCAGTTCCAGGCGGGCCATCTCAGCCATGGTCCACCATCCATTGGCGCACGATGCGGTGCAGCTGCGTCACCCCATCGGTCAGCGCGGCTGGGCCAGGCTGCAAAATGTCGGCCGACTTGATTTCAAACAGTTGGCCGTGCCGCACCGCAGGCACGTCTTGCCAACCCATACGGGCGGCCACTTTTTCGGGCCGGAATTTCTTGCCACACCAGGAACCGATGACGATGTCGGGCGCGCGGGCCACGATTTCGGTGCCGTCCGCAATGATGCGGTTCTTGCCCAAAGGCTGCCGGGCCAACTCAGGGAAGATGTCATCGCCACCCGCCATGCCCAGCAACTCGGACACCCAGCGGATGCCGCTGATGTGGGGTTCGTCCCATTCTTCGAAAAACACCCTGGGGCGCCGTTTGCCCGAGGCTTGCAGCGCAGCCACATCGTCACGGATGGCCTGCAGGCGCTCACGCATGTCGGCGATGCGTGCCTGCCCCTCGGACGCACAACCCACCATGGCGGCGACCTGGTAGAGCATCGAAAAAATCTCGTCCACGCTGCGCTGGTTGAACACGGTGACCTGGACCCCGGCGCGGATCAAGGCGGCGGCGATGTCGGCCTGCAGATCGGAAAAACCGAACACGCAATCCGGCCGCAGCGCCAAGATCTTGTCGATCTTGGCGTTCAGGAAGGCGCTGACCTTGGGCTTTTCATCGCGGGCACGGCGCGGACGCACCGTGTAGCCCGAGATGCCAACAATGCGCCACTCCTGCCCCAGCAAGTACAGCCACTCCGTGGTTTCTTCGGTGAGGCAAACGATGCGTTGGGGGCAAAAATCGGCGCACATGGTCACTTCATGGTGTAACGCAAGCTCAGGTAAGCGCTGCGCATGGCCGTGGCATAGGGCGTTTGTGAGCCATTGGCCACCAGCACGTAACGGGTATCGAAGACATTGTCCACACGCGCCACCAGCGTCCAATGGTCGGCCAGTTTCCAGCTGTCCGACAAGTTCACCAGAGCATAGCCGGGCAAGGTGTTGGCACCGCTGTTGTTCAACCGGGAAGAAACCATTTGCAGTTCGGCGCGTGTCTGGTGTTCTTGCCATTTGTAGCCCAGAGACACTGCCGCCGATTGTTTGGGTCGGCGATCGAGTTGCAAACCGGTTTCCTGGTTGATGGCATTCAGCCAAGTCCACTGCGCAGTGGTCATCCAGGCATTCCAGGTGCGACTGTAATTCACCTCAAGACCACGCATGCGAACAGAACTCAGGTTGTTGGGGAACCAGTATTGGGCATAGCTCTGTCCTGTTCCACCATAACGGGAATCCCAGTTGATCAGGTCACGAACCTGGGTTTCAAAATAATTGACGCCCAATCGGAAGTCACCGCTGTAGCGCACCCCGATTTCCGATGTGCGAGATGTTTCAGGCCGCAAGGTCGGGTTACCTGCCGTATCGTAGACACAGGGGGTCGGCGCGCCGCCCCAGCCGATGACCGTCGGACCACAAGTCCCTCCAGAATAGGAAAGCGGAACAGCCGGGTTCTGGTACCAGTCCATATTGGGCTCGACACTGTGGGGCCAGAACAGATCGTTGGTGGTCGGCGCCTTGAATGCCGTGCCATGCGATGCGCTCCAACGCCAGCCTTGGGCAAATTCACGCCCCACACCGACGTTGTAGGTGTTGGCCGTGCCATAAAAATTCTGATGGTCATGACGCAGGCCAAGCTGCCATTTGAATTTTTCCCAATCAAAGGCATATTGGCCAAAAACCGCCGTATTGCGCAGGTTTTTGTCCACATTGTTGGCAGAGTTGCTGTAGTCCAGTTTGACTGCGTTTTCTGTCCATGCATCGGCACCGACCACGAGATCACCGTGGCTGGTCTGAAGATGGTTGTGCCAAGACAGCGATTGGCGTTCGGATTCGAATTTCCCCGGAGGCTGCTCATAGGGCACGCTCAAGGTAGAACCTGTCCATCCAAGCTTGAGAGAGTGGGTCCAGTTTGGACTCAGGCGCTGGTCCCAACTCACCGAGCGTGAAAACGAGGAAAAAGTTGTGGGTCCGTTGTCCAGTGCGTTTTCACCTTCCGATTGGTTGAAGGTCAATTTCAAACGGGTATCTGCATCGAAACGACGGTCCAATTTGAGACCCGCATTTTTCTGGTCAAAACTGTACAGGCGCGGGTTGTTGATCAAATTTTGCATGCCATCGGTATGGTAGGTACCTGCCGACAAACCGTATTTCCATTCGTCACCGCCAGCCAACGTTGCGCTGGTTTTGCGGGTGCCGAAAGATCCGACTGTTTGCTCAAGAGAAAACCCTGGCTGTGGCTGACGTGTGAAAATTTGAATCACACCGGCGATGGCATCAGAGCCATACAGGGACGCCAATGGCCCCCGGACCACCTCGATCCGTTCGATCTGGTCTGGTTGCAGAGAATTCCAGTCAAACTCACCCGATGACAATTCCGACACCCTCAGACCATCCACCAACACAAGGACTTGATTGGCATTGGCACCTCGCATCAGCACCGAAGTCGCGCGTCCTGGCCCGCCGTTGCGGTTCACCTGCACACCCGAAAGCGTGCTCAGCACATCCATGAGGGTTTGAGGATGGCTCGCTTCGATATCTTCGCGACGAATGACAGACACCGATTGGAAGGCGTCATCGACCGAGACAGGTCTCCGATTGGCGGTCACCACCACACTGGCATCCGATACATCCAAGGCAGCGTGTGCTGCGGTCAAAAAAAAGCCGCAGGTCAGTGCCATGCCCACACGGGCGCTGTAGGTTGGGTAATTCATGATTCAACAAAAAAGCAAAACGCCCTCACCGCCTTCCCCGGCAGTGCTTGGGCTTCACGGCCCGTCTTGCGACGAGCCACCTTGTTGGCCGGTATCCGGGCTGGCAGATGCGACCTTCATCACCTTCCCAGTCGCCTGTTTCAGGGCGGCCAGTGGCTTGTGAGATGAAAGCGGAGCCTGGGCTTGTGGCCATGGCTCGTCTGCTTACCGTTGCGGGGGCAGCGCAGGTTAGGTGTGCTTGTGGGGCACGCCCTCCTGCTTCCCGTTGAACTGCAGGCCGTGAACCAGCCCGCGAGCACCAACAGTCATGCATTTTAAGGCCCAGCCTGTCGCGAAGCCTACGACCCGCAGCTGGCGGTGGCTGACGCCCTACAATGGCGAATCGCCCCTGAGCTGCGTCTGCCATGGCCAACAACGACCTCATCGACCAAATCGCCGAACGTGTGGAGCATCTGTTGCTGCGCCACGAAGAGTTGCAGCGAACCAATGCCTTGCTGGTCCAGCAGGTACAAGCCCTCAGCCATGAGCGCGATCAGCTCAAGTCCAGGCTCTCAGCTGCCCGCGCCAGGGTGGATGCGCTGATCGACCGCCTGCCCGCCACGCCCTCTTCCGAGTCCACCACATGAGCGCCAAACAGATCGAAGTCCAGATCATGGGACAAAGCTACCTGCTGGGTTGCCCCGAAGGGGGCGAAGCCCGTCTGCAAGCAGCGGTGAACCGCGTGGACGAAGCCATGTGCAAGATCCGCGACGCAGGCAAGATCAAGGCCCGTGACCGCATCGCGGTGCTGGCCGCGCTGAATCTGGCGTTTGACCAGAATGAATCCACCACGGTCACGACAACGGCAGCACCGGCCCCAGCGCAGCCCACCAGCGAAGCCTCACCAGAGCGCCTGGCCAGCCTGCTGCAACGCCTGGACCAAAGTTTGCGCCAGGACGGCCAATTGCTCTGACCCCAGGCCCGCGTGCGAGGCCGCCACAGCCTACAATGGCGGGGTCTGCGGTGCGCGCCGGGCCTTATATTTCCTTGAACCAATGCTCTTTGAGCTCGGGCTTGGTACATCGGCTGGTGAGCGTGATCGTCTCGCGTCAGATGAACCCAACGTCAGTCTGCCCTCGC
>JACCDU010983058.1_pt1 | contig 35896 bp, 76 predicted proteins | sample 7446081 | NCBI WGS metagenome assembly JACCDU01 (sample SAMN15323447, study PRJNA562643) | freshwater metagenome | isolation source: river surface water | place: USA:Blue River Watershed | collected 2017-08-17
ACTTAGACGCTTCAGATGCTGTTGATAACCAAGGTAATTCTCTTGCTCGCCCATTCAAAACGATTCAGAGAGCACTCATTGAGGCAGCAAGATTCTCTTATGTAAGAGGAAATGACAACGATATAACAGAAAAAACAACTGTTCTTCTTTTCCCAGGGGAGCACATTGTAGATAACCGTCCAGGTTGGGCAATTTATAATAATGGTGGTGCCGCATATGCGGTTCCTAGAACTGGTGGTGCAGGTGTTCCAGCACAAACTGCACTGTCTTTAGAACTAGATTCAATCTTTGACATCAACCAAGAAAATAATTTACTTTATAAGTATAACAGTTATTATGGTGGTGCTATTGTTCCAAGAGGAACTTCGATTGTTGGACTAGACCTCCGTAAGACAAAAGTTCGTCCAAAATACGTTCCAAACCCAACAGATCCAGCAGTACCAACTTCATCTATTTTTAGAATTACTGGTGCCTGCTACATGTGGCAGTTCTCAATGTTTGATGGGGATGAAACAGGAACTGTTTATACAAACCCAACTTTCTTTGATGAAGAATACACATCCGTTCCACTATTCAGTCACCACAAACTAAGATGCTTTGAATATGCAGATGGTGTGAACAAGATTGGTACATACGATCTTACCGATCTTGATATGTACTATAGTAAGTTGTCTAATGCTTTCAACAACTATAGAGAAATTGTAGATAAATTCCCATCAGAACCTTTAGGATTTGGAAAAAGAGCACCAGAATGGTAAATTGTTGGTGCTTTCCAATCAGATCCAATTTCGATTAGTTCAATTGTTTCGGGTAATGGTACTACAGCAAGTAGTATTATTACAGTAACAACCAACATTGAGCATAATCTAAATGCTGGAACTCCAATTAAAATTCGTGGAGTATCAGAGCAGACTTATAATATTTCAACCAAAGTTCAGTCTGTTATAGATTCAACAACATTCACATATCTATTATCGACATTCCCAGCAAACTTAGTTGCAAATCCAAGTGCATCTGGTTCAACGGTAACAGTTGAAACTGATACCGTTACTGGTGCATCCCCATATATCTTCAACTGCTCACTACGTTCCGTTTGGGGTATGAACGGAATGTATGCAGATGGTTCTAAAGCATCTGGATTCAAATCGATGGTTGTTGCCCAGTTTACTGGGGTGTCGCTACAAAAAGATGACCGTGCATTTGTAAAGTATGATCCAGTATCGAGAACTTATAATGGTGTCGATATCGATATTGCTTATGGAGCAGCACTTCCCGCTGGAGCATCACAAACTTCACCAGCACTTGTCTATCACTTAGACCCTGATGCAATTTATAGACCAGGATGGGAGACAAGTCACGTCAAGATTTCTGATGATGCCTTCATTCAGGTGGTTTCTGTGTTTGCGATTGGATTCAACAAACACTTTGATGCAGAATCTGGTGGTGACTATTCAATTACAAACTCTAACTCTAACTTTGGACAGATTTCACTAAACTCTTCTGGATTTAGAAAGGCGGCGTTTGAAAAAGATAATACTGCATATATTACTTCCATTGTTGCACCAAGGGCTTTAGATACTTCAGAAGAAGATGTTGATTGGCTACCAATCGATGTTGGTCTGACAACATCAGTAGGTATTACATCACACTTATACCTATATGGATTTACTTCCGAAGTTGCATCTGCACCATCTGCAGTGGCGCAAGGTTATAGAATTGGTGCAAAAACGGATGATAAATTATTTGTAAATATTTCAGGAACGGAATATTCTGCTACCATCAATATGAATGGTACTAATATTTCAGGAAGTAAAATTTATACTATTGTTGGAGAACCTTCTCTAAATGTCTTTACAACTGCAGCTGCTCACAAGTTAGAGACTGGTGAAAAGGTAATACTTGTTAGTGATAATGGAGACTTACCTGAGAATATTGAAGCACATACGGTTTACTATGTCATCAAAGAAAGTTCTACTCAATTCAAACTAGCATCTTCTCTAAATAATGCTCTTTTGGGTGAAGAAATCACTGTTTATAGAGGAGCAAATCTTAAGGTTCTGAGTAGAGTTTCAGATAAGAATTCTGGTGATGTTGGATCACCAATTCAATGGGATTCTTCAAATAGTAATTGGTACATCGAAGTTGCCCAATCCAACCAAATTTATAATGCTTTATTGGCAAATGGTGTTGGTATTCTAGGAGAGACGACAGATCTTTCTTATGTCAAGAGAATTGCTGATGAAAGAAGTATTGATGAAAAGATTTACAAACTTAGAGTTGTAATACCAAAAGAAGCAAATAATGCAAAAAATCCAGAAGGTGGATTTATTATTCAAGATTCTTCTTCTGTTGGTGCAAGAAATAATGCAGACTTTACAAGAACAGTTCTTACTTCTGCAGACTTTGATTATAACAGAAATCCAAGATTCATTTCTACTTGCTCTCTATCATCAAATACAGTTACTGTAATTTCTGAACTACCACATGATCTAAAAGTTGGTGATACAATTATTGTAGAAAATGTTACAGATACTGTAAATACTTCTGGATTGGATAATATAGGATATAATGGTACATTTTTAGTATCTTCCGTTGTTGATGACCTAACTTTCCAATATTCATCCACTGATGTATTTGGAACAGGTCATACCCCAGGAATATTTAATAATAATATCAATACCAGAACTATAACTAGCCTTCCAACATTCAAGAGAAATAATCTACAATCAAACCTATACATCTATAGAAATGAAATTATTTCTGAGTATATTGAAGGTATTCAAGATGGAATCTATCACATCTATGCACTGAATGCAAGTAATAAGATTACTGAAACCTTCACAACTCTGGAATATTCTCAAAGTCCAGTTGACCTTTATCCACAATTAGATAGAGATAATCTAAATTATAATCCACCATCTGCAAAAACATTTGCAAAGAGAGCACCAATTGGTGCGGTTGTAACTAATGATCGTAAGAATAGCATTACAAGAGAAACAATTGATAAACTGAATCAAGATTTTGGTTATGGAATTTCTGTTTCTAGTGTTTCCAGTTCAACTGGAGTATCTACGATTACATTTAGTAAGAACCATGGGTTTGGTGGTGTTGTTGGTGGAACTATTGGGGGATCTGGTGGTAGTGGATACACAAATGGAACTCATTTCAATGTAAAACTGTTCAATAACTCAATTTTAACTATTTGGAATGGTGCGACTGCTAGAGTTGTAGTTTCTGGTGGAAAAGTAACATCTGTCAACATCATCAACGGTGGTTCTGGATATTCTGCAGGAACCTTATACTTTGATACCGCAAGAATTGGTGCTGGTTCAGGTGCTTTCTATACTATTACAACTTCTGGAATTTCAACCAACGTAGGTGACGTTGTTCAATTTACTGGTGCTGGTACAACATCAGATTGTTATCACAGAATTATTTCTGTTCCTTCTAAGAATACAATTGCAGTAGCAAAAACTGCAGGTGATCCTGGAATTACCACGGCACAATATGGATTCTTAGTTGGACCCTCAGTAGTTGTTAGTTCGACAACCACACTCGATGCTTCTACTGGAATTGTAACCTTTACAACATCCAGTGCCCACGGATTACTTACTGGTAATTCTTTCAGAATTGTAGATTCTTCAAACAATAATCTTGGAGATTTCGTAGTTAATTCAAAATTATCATATAATCAGTTTACAGCAAAAACAAATAAGACAATTTCTGCTATTAGTGGTCGTATCTTGAAGCACGGATTGTCTGCAAATAATGCAATTTCTGGTGTCAGTGAAGAGAATATAGGAACTAGAAATGTTCCATTCTATGGAAAAGAATTCCTAAGACTTGATACTGCAATTGGTACTGGCAGCACCGAAACAACGATTACAGTTAGTTCTACGAGTGGAATCTCAACTTCGACTAGATTCCCACTAGGTTCTTACCTACAAGTAGATAATGAAATTATGAGGGTTTCGAGCACTAGCAATGATGTAACAATCAATGTTTTGCGTGGTGTCTTAGGAACTCGCCAAGAAAGTCATGAACAGTTCTCGTTAGTCAGAAAGATTGAACCAATTGCGGTTGAATTCAGAAGACCTTCGATTGTTCGTGCATCTGGTCATACATTTGAATATCTTGGTTATGGTCCAGGAAACTACTCAACTAGTTTGCCACAGGTTCAGGTCAGAACTCTTTCTGATGCAGAATCTTTCTTATCACAAGCACAAGAAAGATCGGGTGGTTCTGTAGTCTACACTGGCATGAATAATAATGGTGACGTATTCAACGGAAACACAAAGACATTAGCATCTAGTGGAGAGACAATATCTTTTGATATTCCAACTCCAACAGTAACTGGTCAGGAAATATCTAGCCTTAGTGTCGTATTTGATGAAGTTACCATCAAAGAAAAACTCATTGTTGAAGGTGGTGATTCTGGACAGGTTCTGTCTCAGTTCGATGGACCAGTAACCTTCAGTAAGGTTATTAGAGCTAAAGATAATGTAACTCTGGGTACTAACTCTGTAGTACGACTCAATAATACTGGAACAAACTTAATTTCCAAAGGTAATGCAACTCTGGAAGGCACTCTGAATGTAGATGGAAATGCAACATTCAACTCAGATGTCAGTTTGACCGCTGGTGATTTGTCTATAGTTGGAATTCTTACTGCAACTTCTAATATTTTCGCTGGTGGTTCATTTGTCAATGGTGGATTTGATTTTATTCTTGGTAACAAAGATCAATCAACTAGAGGAAATAGTGGTGCTTCAAGAGCTCTTGTAAAGGACACTGGTAATGTTCTCTCTGTTAACCACGGTATCGACTTTACTGGTGGTACTAAAGTCAATGGAAATCTGAGTGTAACTGGTTCAGTTGCAATTACTCAGAATATGACTGTTGGTATTGTTACTGCAACAAAGCTTGATATTCCAAACATCACTCCTATTGGTGGAGTTGTACTATGGTCTGGTACACTGACTAACTTCCCATCAGGAAATTGGTCTATCTGTAATGGACAACAACTTTCTAGAACAACTTATTCCGAACTTTTTGCGATTATTGGAACTACTTATGGTGCTGGTGATGGAAGCACTACATTTAATATTCCAGATTTGAGAGATAGATTTGTTGTTGGTTCTTCATCCAACGGTGGAACATCAATTACTGGTTCTGCAACTAGAACTGGTGGTTCAAAAGATGCAACTCTTGTTACTCATAACCATAGTGGAACAACTGGTGGTACCAGCACGAATCACAGTCATGGAATCAATGGTGATGGAAATCACAATCACCTTGTTGTTCATGGTGGGGAAATTGGTGGAAGTAGAAATGATTCTTTAGTTGATAATGGAGCTCGTCCATTTATAGTAAGAACTGGATCATATAATCAAGATAACTATAGATATGCAATTGGTGGTACAGGAGCTGGACCAGATTCTGGTAGAAGTAGTGATGCTGGGTCACACTCTCATGGTGGTGGAACTGGAGGACAAAGTGCCGACCATAATCACACATTTACGACATCTACTGAAGGTTCTTCTGCAACAGATGCAAACTTACCACCATACTTTGGTCTGTTCTATATTATAAGAACCATCTAAAATAAATACTTATAAATCGGTCATACAATGGCAAGTATCAGGAAGTCATTTAGCCTTAGGAATGGTGTTCAAGTTGATGATGATAATCTAATTGTAAATGCAAATGGTTTGGTTGGAATCGGAACATCCGTTCCAACCGAACTCTTGGACGTTAGAGGGACTGCAAAAATAGTTGGTCTTGTTACAGCAACGTCCGTTTTTACTCAAGGGATAACTGTAACAGGAGTTTCTACTCTTTCTAGATTAAATATTGGTGTAACATCAATCAGCACAGGAGTTATTACTGCAACTTCTGGAGTTGTGACTTATTATGGTGACGGTGGAAAACTTTTGAACTTACCAACATCTCAGTGGTTGGATGTTGATGTTGGTTTAGGTTTTACAAGCATTTATGCACAAGGAAATGTTGGTGTAAGTACAAACGACCCCAGATTTGTATTTCAAATTGGAGGAAATCAAAGTACAAGTCTAGTTGGATTTTCTAGTGGTGTTGGATTTAATAGTACAGGAAATGTATTAGCAACTGGTATTGTAACAGCATCTTCATTTGTTGGTGATGGTTCTAGTCTCACTTCTCTAAATGCGAGTAATATTTCTTCTGGTACACTAAACAATTCAAGACTTCCTTCAAATATTAGTGTATCAGGTATCGTTACTGCCAACACATTCCATGCAGTTAACTATAATGGAACTTCTACATCAACCGCAACATTTACAGGAAGTTTTGTTGGTATTGCAAGTACAGCAAGAGACATAACTTCAACATCCAATATTACTGTTAATAGTATAAATGCTGGTTTCTCGACAGCAGGAATTGCGACTGTTTATACGAGATTACTTCTCCCAGCAAATCAACCTTTAGGAATTGGAACAACCAATCCAAGTGGTGATGTAAGCATCCGAAGAGCAGGAATAACTTCAATTGTTATGGTTACTGACGGTTCTTTCCGTTCCAGTATTATTTTTGGTAGAAGTATTTCTGGTGTTGGTAGTAATGCTGAACTAAGATTTGGTAATACTAATGGAGTTTATCCAGATAGTACAGAAAAATCCTTAGATATTATAAACTATGATACTGGAAATTTCAACTACTATCTTCACAATGGACCAGTAGGCATATCAACAGGTTCTTTCAACTGGATATACGGACAAGATTTATCAGAACTGATGACACTAACTTACACTGGTAGGTTAGGAATCAATCAACAAAACCCAACTAATAACTTGCATGTTGTTGGAACTTCCACAGTAACTCAGTCTGCATTCTTTGGTGGTTCTATCTCGGCTCTGGGTAATGGAAATATTGCAGGTATTCTTACGGCAACGACTGTCTTATCTGGAGTTGCCTCAGTATCTGATATTAGAGTAAGAACAACAACTTCAACATATCCTTTACAAGTTGGTGCAAACCCAGATGCTGTAAATGGTGGTGTTGGTATCAATAGCACTGGTAAAATTGTAACTCAAGGAGACTATACTGGCAGAAACATTAATGTTACTGGAATTATAACTGCTTCTGGAAACTTAGTTGGAGCAGCTCTAAGTGTAAACTCAGGAGCAATCAGTGGAGGAGCAATCAATGGAACTTCACTAAACGTTGGTTCTGGTGGCGTTACTTGTGGTTCCATCAGTGCTTCATCTATTTCAGTAACATCAACAATAGACCTGTCTTCTATTACCAGTAATGGTTTCTACCCACCAGCACTAACAACTACAGAAAGAAATGGAATTTCAACTGAAGCTGGTGCAATCATTTACAATACAACCACAAACAGACATCAAGGTTGGAATGGAAGTGTTTGGAATGATTTCTATTGATACTTGACATAATCCTCAAATACCACTAGACTACCTTTGTCTGGGTTGAAGATGAGAGTCTGAGCTTCTATAGGACACTTTGAGAACCGTCCACTGGGTCGCACCAGGGGCGGTTTTCTGCTATAATATTCCCATACGCGATGAGACCTGTGATTCAACTCCGACCTCACCAGCAACGTGCCCTTGACGCCCTTGCTAAGTACCTGAAGGGTCAAGTAATTATCCCTACTGGTGGTGGTAAGACCCTTGTGGGCATCTGTGATGCAATGCGTGAGTTTCTGAAAGAGACTCCTCAGACGATTGTAGTTGTTGCTCCCCGCATTCTGCTTGCCGAGCAACTGTCTTCTGAGTATCTTGAGTTTATCACCAATGCTCAGGTGCTGCACGTCCACAGTGGTGAGACTCATCACTTCAGCAGCACTCGCCCTAACGTGATTCGTGCTTGGTATGAACAGGCAAAGGGTCACAAACTGATTTTCACCACCTACAACTCCCTGCAGCGTCTGCAGCAGGCAGATATTCCCGTCAACGCCATTTACTTTGATGAGGCACACAACTCGGTTCAGCGTAACTTTTTCCCTGCTACGGAGCACTTCGCTTCTTCTGCTGACCGCTGCTACTTCTTCACTGCTACTCCTAAGCATTCTGCTACTATTTCCAAACCTGGGATGAATGATGGTGCAGTCTATGGTCAGGTAATTTGTAACGTACCTGCTCCTGAACTGGTGGACGGTGGTTTCATCGTCCCTCCTAAGGTTGTGGTGCAGCAGTTTGAGATGCTCAGCAAAGGTCAAATCGTTGCTGATGTTGACTGTGAGAACCTGATTCAGACTATTGATGCTCAGGAAGTGGGCAAGGTTCTTGTCTGCTCCAAGGCAACCAAGCAGATTCAGAATCTGGTTTCTCAGACTGATTTTTGTAAGCAACTGGAGGACCGTGGATTCTCTTGGATGTATATTACTTCCAAGACTGGTGCCGTGATTGATGGTCAGAAAGTTAACCGTGAGGTGTTCTTTGATACCCTGAGTGCCTGGGGTAAGGATAATGATAAGAAGTTCGTTGTGCTCCACCATAGCATCCTCTCTGAGGGCATCAACGTGTCTGGTCTGGAGGCAGTGCTGTTTATGCGGTCTATGGACTACATCGGCATCTCCCAGACCATTGGACGGGTCATTCGCCTGCACAAGGACGACGCAGAGGGTCTCAGGAGCGGCAGGATTGCCCCTGGTGCCCTTGGAGAGTACACCAAGTCCTTTGGACTGGTCTGCATCCCTGTGTACTCTTCTGTGGGCATCAGCACCGCTAAGAAGGTGCAGACGGTGGTGGACACCGTGTTCGAGCAGGGTCAACCTGCCATCAGTGTTGTCAAACGCTGAGTTTTCTGCTAAACTACCTACACACAAGGAGGAATCCCCCAATGCGCTGCAAAGTTCAACTGTTCGTCGCTGGTAAAGTCTTTGATGAGATTGTGGAAGCACGAGACTATCAAGAAGCAAAGCAAGTTGCCCTTGCCCGTAATCCTAACGCCAAAGTTGTGAGCGTTACTGGTATCTTTGGATGAACATTCAAAATCAAACTCTCCTGAATGCAAAACCAGGAGACCCGAATGGTTATGTAACTAAAGATGGAACCTGGGCAGCAGTCCCTTGGGGAAAAAAGTTTGTCATCCTGAATAATGGACAACAAGTTCATCAGACAAACAATCTTTCTGCTGCCAAGACTTACATTAATAAAGAAATCAAAGCACTCAAATCTTCAAAAACTGCAAATTTGACAAAATTCTTATAAGAATATTAATTGCCACTTCTCTTGTCTCTAAATATTTCAAGACTGGAAATGGTATTAGGTTATCACTATGGAACCACTTTTTCTGGTAACAATACTCAACTGTCAGCAAGTCAATGCTATCGCTAATCGTTTGCAAGGTATTGCACTTCTGACACCACAACAAAGGATTGAAATTGTTACTGAGCTACGTAAATCTGTCTCTTCCTGTCCAGTAGTAATCAAAGGAAATGAACCAAAGAAAAAATCAAGCAATTGATCTGATGATTGAAGACCTTTACACAGTTCATAGTGATATCCGTCTCATGGCAAAAGAGTTTGGTTGCGAACCTGAACTTGAAGAAATCAAACTAAATCTTATAGAATATCTTTATTCCATGAAGCAATGACATATTACTACGTTTGGTTTGCCTTTTTTGCGATTCTTGCATACTTCATAGCAACTGATAATAGCATTGCAACATTTGTAGTTTTGCTATCTAAAATTGCTAGAGTTCAGTATGAGAAAGCGAAGTGGTGGGTTCTTTACAATCCAGGCAATCCTGTAGTAAAATATATGATGTGGAGAAGAGCCATGAAAATGGCAAAGGAACTTCAAAATGAATTTATGAAAGAGAACTCGAATGGCAAAAACGATTAAAATATTTTATCAGCATGTTTTTGATCATGGGGTTTATCCATTTGCATCGGATGCATTTGCTATGGAACCCTATCCCAAAATCAAAGATCACCATTCGTCAGAAATTTATTATGATTGTCCTGCTTGGTCTCACAAGGCAAAGCGGACTTTTGTTGTAAAATCCCCTATGGATTTTCATTTTCAAGTTACTCCAATGAAGACTTCCAATGGGGTCGAGCACTACTTGAGAAGTTCAAATTTGAGCCAAAAGATGTATGATAATATTGTAGTATTAGATAGTGAATGGTACAGTGAAAATGTAGTAACTGTTCAGTTAGCTATCACTCAAATGTATTTTTGGTCGAATCATAAAAAGATTTGGATGGATTTACGTCCACATCCAGCAACTGTGATGAAAAATAATCTGACCACTGTTGGTGGATGGTTTTCTATTTCTGCTTGGGGTAGACCCACATCTTTTGCTTTCAATGTAATTGACCCAGAAAAACCAATTATCATCAAAAGGGGTGACCCAATTTATGAATTATGTTTTTACTCTCAGGATCTGAATGATTCCTTTGTTCTTGAAAAATCTGTTGTTGATGTGAAAAGAGCAGAAGAATGGAAAATGAGAACCTCACTAAAATATTTTCAAAGAAAGCTCTCTGCAAAGTATATGTTTGGTCAACAAGAGAAAGAGTCTAAATGTCCATTCTCATTTCTTTGGAAAGATAAAAAATAACTTTTTTATATCTGATATATAATGTAATAAAAGACTGATTCGAATGTAATAATCAATGCCTGCAATATTAACAAATGACGGCATTACCTTTAGTAATGCCACTAATACTATTACCAGACTAATTCCAGCAGGAACTCTCATTTCTTGCTCATTTACTGCCGCGACTTATACTCCACCAGGGTATCTTTATTGCAATGGTGCTCCTGTTTCTAGGACAGTATATTCTGAGTTATTCAGTAGAATAAGTACAACTTTTGGTGCTGGTGATGGTGTCAATACATTTAATCTGCCAGATTTGAGAGGTGAGTTTATACGTGGTTGGGATGATGGCAGGGGTGTAGATAGTGGTAGAGGATTTGGAACAGTTCAGGGACAGCAAAATGGATCTCATGGACATAATGCTGGTAACGTAAATAATAATCATTTTCATGGTGGTAACACTGGTAACGTAAGTAACGACCACTCACACTTTTTCGTTCACTCTAACTTTGCGAATGCTGATAAACGTGACGGAGGTGGTAGAGGAAATCGTCAGGGTGGTGGTGCAAATACTGGAGGATTCAATAATAACCATTTTCATGGATTCAATACTGGCGGACCTAGTAGCGGACATAATCATGGTATCAATAATTCTGGAAGTTCTGGTAGACCAAGAAATCTAACTCTCGTTTACTTTATAAAATTCTAATATGCCAGCAGTACTAACTACCGATGGCATTACTTTTAGTAATGCTACAACTACAATTACTGATTTGGTTCCAGCAGGGACGATTATATGTTGTTGCTTTACCCCAGGAACATTTACACCTCCTGGATTTTTATATTGTAATGGCGCACAAGTGTCTAGAACCACTTACGCAACTTTGTTTGGAAGAATAGGTACTATTTTTGGTGTTGGTGATGGAAGCACTACATTCAATATTCCAGATATGCGGGGTGAATTTATTCGCTATTGGGATGATGGTAGAGGTGTAGATAGTGGCAGAGGATTTGGAACAGTTCAGGGATCTGATTTTGCATCTCATAATCATAACACTGGAAATGTGAGTGCAGACCACTTTCATGGTGGTAACACTGGTAACGTAAGTAACGACCACTCACATTTTTATCTTCACTGTAATAATAATAATGTTCCTAAGCAACCTGGTCCAGAAAATAACTTGAATAGATATTCATTTGGTGCAAACACTGGTGGTATCAACAACAACCATTTTCATGGATTCAATACTGGAGGAATCAGTAATGATCACTCACATAACGTTGGTGCTGATGGTGGCAATGAATCTAGACCCAGAAATATTGCCCTTTCATACTTTATTAAATTCTGATATATAACTTATGGGGAGAATGAAGTAAAATGCCTGCAATATTAACAAATGACGGCATTACATTTAGTAATGCTACTCTTACTATCACAGATCTTGTTCCACCTGGAACAATTATTACTACGGCATTTTTTCCATCATTATTCATACCATCTGGATTTCTTCCTTGTAATGGAGCTGCTGTTTCTAGAACCACCTACGCAACTTTGTTTGCAAGGATAGGAACTACTTGGGGTATTGGTGATGGTGGAACAACATTTAACATTCCCGATTTGCGTGGTGAGTTTGTACGTGCTTGGGATGATGGTCGTGGTGTTGATGGTGGTAGGGGATTTGCGACTTTTCAAGATCAAGATAATGTAACTCATGGACATAACTTTAGTGACATTACTGCAACTCATTTTCATGGTGGAAACACTGGTAATGTAAGTAACGACCACTCTCATAACTACCAAGCTCCTTTTGATAATAATACTAGTTTGGTACCTGGACCTCAGGGAGGAAATCTAAACTCATTTGGTGCAAACACTGGTGGTATCAACAACAACCATTTTCATGGATTCAATACTGGAGGAATCAGTGATAATCATCAACATGGAATTGGGTTTAATGGCAGTACATTTAGACCTAGAAACATAGCATTATCAGCATTTATCAAATTCTAATTTTAGGTAAAATGGAAAAGTACACTTATAATTATCACCCAGAGCAAAAATATTATACAAGTTTTGAAACTTGTTTCGAATCTCCTTTGGAACCTGGTGTTTATCTTCAACCAGCAAGTTCTACTCTTATTCCACCACCATCAACAAAAGATGGTGAACTTGCAGTCTTTGATGAGGATACTAATACTTGGTCTATTTGTGAGAACATGGGTGGTGATTGGTATGATACTACCACGGGAGATAAGATTCCAAATTTCAATTTGGTAAAAAAACCAGAAAATGCTACCAGAAAAAAACCACCAATTGATTACATACCAGACCTAAAGTATGATAAAGAAAATGATGAGTGGATAATTGATGTTCATTATTCTCCAGAGGATGCTCCTAAGTCCAATATTTTTCCAGAATTGTTGCCATCTCCACATATAAATTATGAGCCAGTTTATAGTGAAGAATTAAAAAGGTGGACTTTTATAAGTACAGATAGTCCACATACTTATGACCAAGGACTTGAGCAGTCAATTTTTAGGGACCAAACTACACAGCAAGGAATTCTTGAAAGATTAGAGGTTTTGGGAATCAATCTTCAGCAACTTGCTGGGTTGCTTGGAATAAGTCCAAGTCCTCTTAGTGGTGCAGATGAACCATCTGAAAATATTGATATTATTGAAAATGATAGCAACGTTGGAATTATGTCTACTTGATTGACATTTGCTTCTAATACAATTAGAATTCAAATAATATTTTCAATAGCATGAATCAATTTATTTGGCAAAAGAAAAATTGTCTTTCTGAAGAATTTTGTAAAAATTTGATTGAAAAATTTGAGAAAGATGATCGAAAAGTGTCAGGAACAACTGACTTGGGTTTGATATCAGACTTAAAAAAGTCTACAGATCTTTATATAAGTCAGTTGGATGGGTGGGCAGAAGAAGATAAAATATTTTTTGATGTATTATCAGAACAATATCAAAACTATCTGAATTTTTTATCAAAAATAAATCCAAAACTTTCGGAATATTTTAATTTTGGTAATGTATCTGATACTGGATATCAGATACAGAAAACCATTCCAGGAGAATTTTACGACTGGCACGTTGACAGTAGTGCCAGTTTGGGGTATAATTATCTGAAAGAAAGGGGGGTCAGAGTTGCTACTTTCATTTGGTATCTAAATGACATAGATCATGAGGGAGAAACCGAATTCATCGATGGAACAAAAATAAAACCAGAAACTGGTAAAATGCTAATCTTTCCATCTACAATAACTTACTTGCACAGAGGAGTTTCTCCAAAATGTGAAACCAAGTACATTTGCACTGGATGGATGCATTGTAAACCTAAATAAAACCGCTGAAATAATCATTCAAAAAGTATGGAATCCGCAGAATTTGAACTAAAAGCACAACTTATCAATCTTCAAGAACAGTTTACTGAACTTCTTGAAAAAGTTAAAGCATATGAAAACAATAAAAGTTTTCCAGAGCAGAAAATGAGAATTTCGAAACCATTTTCTGGTTATTATCTTCATCCTTATAATGAGTTTGAATATAGGAGAACTGAATATGATGGAACTATTGTTTGGGAATATCTGGATAAAGCATTTGGACAATGGTTTGTTCTCGATAGTGAAGATGAATCAAAAACTTTAGAAGAAACATTCCGAAGGGATTGTCTAATTCAACCAGATCCTAACAGTCATAACCACGAAGGTACTCATTACCATTGATAATTTAGGAGCAATTTTGTGACCAATACTGAAGACTTTCCATATGATCAGTTTCCTTGGAAACTAATTCATAAAGATGGAAAAGAAAAAAGAACTTGTTATTTTCAAACTGAAGGTCATATGAAAAAGCATATTGAAAGAGGTAAACTAAACAAGAAAGACTATACCATTGGGTATAAGTATGCAAATTGATAGTATATTAATTGTTGGTGGTGGTTCGTCTGGATGGATGACTGCTGCTGCACTGACTAAATGCCTAAAACATACTGGTGTAAAAGTATCTCTTGTAGAATCTAAAAATATTAGTAAAATTGGTGTCGGTGAATCAACTATTGCCGACATCAATTTATTTCTAACTCATTATCTTCAACTTAAGGATGAAGATTGGATGAAGTATTGTAATGCAACTTATAAAAATTCTATTAGGTTCACTAACTTCAGGGATATTAATACTGTTTTTGAATATCCTTTTGGTGGAAATCAAAATTCAACTCCCGCTGGTCCTATGACCTGGGCTGAATTGGATAGATTCAATGATTCTTGGGAACCTGACAAATTTGCTGAGTTGTTTTCTGGTAATACTCATCTTGCAACATATAATCGTTGTACCAAAAATGAAAATAATGCAATTCTAAACTTCAATTTTGATGATGATGTTGCATATCATTTTGATGCTGAACTATTTGGGCAGTATCTAAAAGAAAAGTTTTGCATTCCTCTAGGTCTTAAACATTATCAAGATGATATTGTTTCCTATGAGAAAGATTCTGATGGGAATTTAGTTTCTGTTATTGGTAACACAGGTAAAAAGTATTCTGCAGATCTTTTTATTGATTGTACAGGATTTCGCTCTTCTATTCTTGAAGAGCAAATGGGATCTGAGTTTATTTCATATAATGATTATCTTCTAAACGATAGGGCAGTTGCAGCATCAATTCCTTACTATAATAAAGAAGAACAACTTCTAAATGTTACTAATTGCACCGCAACTGATTGTGGATGGATTTGGTACATTCCTCTCTGGAATAGGATTGGAATGGGATATGTTTATTCCAGTAAATTTTCTGGTTCAGAAGAAGCGGAACAACATTTCAAAAATCACATCCACAAAATAAATCCAGATATTGATGTTGATAATCTTGACTATAGGCACATCAATATTCGTCATGGAAGAAGAAAAAATGCCTGGGTAAAAAATGTAATTGGTGTTGGATTGTCTTATGGATTTGTTGAACCACTTGAATCTACTGGATTAGTTTCTACTCACAATAACGTAATCCGATTAGTAGATCTTTTGGATTCAAGGAAAATGAATGTTAATAGATTTGATATTGATACTTTCAATTATGCTGCAGAGACAGAAATTGATATGTTCAAAAACTTTGTTTCTGTACATTATGCACTATCTCATCGAAATGATACTCCATATTGGAAGTATGTTACTGAACAAATCTCATATAGATCTTCATCTAAATCTGATGGAAAACCAAGATCTTTGAACTCAAAAACTTTCTATAATTACATTGAATCCCAAATGCATATTTTGGGTACTGATGGATTTTTTGGTCCTGATAATGATGGATGGAACTATATTCTTGCTGGGATGGGTTATAATCCACTTGTAACAAGATGGAAAAGAACTCTAGAACATCTAGCACAAAAAAATCCAACCCTTCAGAAAAAAATTGAAGAGTTGGAACAAAATACAAAGATTTGGGAAGAACATAACCAAAATATTAAAAATTATGTTCAATCTTTACCAACCACATATCAATTTTTGAAACAAACAATTTACAAGGATGAGTGAAACCACTAAAGTATCTTTACTTCTTGGATTTTTACTTTTGATTGACTTATTTGTGATTGGTGGTATACTATACAAAGGTCACGCAAACTTTATTGAAGTTTATAAACATCTAAAATGAAACGAGTTCTTATTACTGGTGGTGCAGGATTTATTGCACACCATCTGATTGGTCAAATTCTTAAGACGACTGATTGGCAAGTTATTACCCTTGACCGTCTTGATTACAGTGGAAATCTGAATCGACTTCATGATCTAATGCTCTCATTCGATCCTGAAGTTCGTAAGCGTGTTCGTGTTGTTCATCATGACCTCAAAGCTGAACTTAATCCTCTTGTCCGTTCTGAAATCGGTCAAGTTGATTACATTCTCCATCTTGCTGCTGGTTCTCACGTTGACCGTAGTATTGAATATCCTATGGAGTTTGTACTTGATAATGTAGTAGGAACCTGCAACATTCTTGAGTTTGCCCGTACCCAAACTAACCTTGAGAGGTTTGTTTACTTCAGCACTGATGAAGTGTTCGGTCCTGCTCCTGATGGAATCAAGTATGAGGAGAACGACCGATATAACTCTACGAATCCTTATAGTGCATCTAAGGCAGGTGGTGAAGAACTTGCTGTTGCTTATGAGAACACTTACGGTCTTCCAGTATACATTACGCACACGATGAACGTCTTTGGTGAGCGTCAGCATCCAGAGAAGTTTATTCCTATGTGTATTCGTAAAATCCGTGACGGTGAAACTGTAACCATCCATAGTGATAGGACCTGTACGATTCCTGGGTCACGTCATTATATTCACGCCGAAGATGTTTCATCTGCTGTCCTGTTTTTGCTGAATTATGAGGGTAAGTTTGAACCTACTTGGGGCAACGCTAAGTGTCCTAAGTTCAACATTGTTGGTTCAGAAGAACTCAACAACCTAGAACTGGCTGGAATTATTGCCGAAGCACAGGGTCAAGAACTCAAGTATGAACTTGTGGATTTCCATTCTTCCCGTCCTGGACATGACTTGCGTTATGCTCTGTCTGGTGATAAAATGAAAGAGTTGGGTTGGGTCCCCCAAAAGTCAGTTCGTGAGCGTATCGCAGAAGTGACTCAATGGACTCTTGCAAACGAACGCTGGATTACTCTATGACTGAACGTACTTTTGTAGATAAGAACGGTAATTCTTGGTTTTGGGAAGAAACTCCCGAGACCATCGAAGCACTCAAACAACTCCATGAAACTGTGAAGGAAGTAAATGAACGAAGAAAAGAAGCTAATTGATGACTGCTTTTATGTTCAGAGAAAAAAGTATGGACTCTGGGATTCTACCGATAAAGATGGTAAGGGACTTATCACGTCTCTCACTGAAGAGCAATGTATTTCGGCAACCCGTTTTTACCTTAAAGGACGGCAGGAAGGTTTCTCTGAATCCAAGACTTATGAGGGTCAAGTAGGTGGAAAACTGTAAATGTCTAATATTGGAACTCAAATAAAAGAAAATAAGCATCCTTTAGATGTTCATAATTTTATGATTATTCGTAAATTTATAGATGCATCTAAAGCAAGGTATCTTGGTCTCACTTATAAAAAGCATTGTCAAGATAATGATTTGGGTTCTGATGATGGGCAAGTAAAAGACGCTTTTTTTACCTACAATTATAAACCATTTTTGGAATTATTGTGCCAAAAAATAGACCAAATGAGTGATTTGTTGGGAGAGCAAGTTATCCCAACATATTCATATTCAAGAGTTTATAAAAGAGGTTCTATTCTTCCAAAACATATTGATAGACCAGAATGCGAAATTTCTGTAACTATTCATTTGCAGGGTGATTGTGAATGGCCAATCAATATTATTACCCCGTCTGGTGAAACTGTTTCTATCATTCTTGGTCCTGGTGATGCATTAGTTTATAAAGGAAATAATGCTGAACATTGGAGAAATCCTTTTCCTGGATCTTGGTATGCTCAAGTTTTTCTTCATTATGTGAAAAGTAATGGACAACATTTGGACCGATATTTTGATAGATATTTTGATAGATTCGGTCGCAAAAATATTCTAAATGATGATATTCATGTTGATAATTCAGAAAAGTATATAATGGTATTTGATAACATCATTCCAAAAGAAGTTTGTGATGATGTTATCAATGAATATAAAAACTCTTTTGAATTTGAGGATGCTCTTTTAATTGGTGGGGTTGTTGATAAAACAATTCGAAATTGTAACACTTTAGTTATTTCTAATCCAGATGTAATTCAAAAAAATAAAGTTGTACGTGAGAAAATAGATAAACAGTTATATAAATGCCTATCTTTAGCAACAGAAAAATATTGTGAAACTTATAGAAATTGTTCTATAAGGAAAGATGATGGATTTGTTTTGTTATGTTACAAAAAAGGAGAGTTTTATGTTGAACACACTGACAATGGTATAAACAATAGAACCTTGACGTGCATTATGATTCTAAATGATGATTATGAAGGTGGAAAGTTAAGATTTTTTTCTGGTAAATATACACCAGAACTAAAAAAAGGTTCAATTATTATATTTCCTTCCGCTTTCATGTTCCCTCATGAGGTTACTGAAGTTACCTCTGGAGTTAGGTACTCTATTGTTTCTTGGATTAGTTAGATGAAACAATATAACTTTTCTGATCTAATCTGGTGTAATAAGAATGCCCTTTCAAAAGAAGTTTGTAATCATGTCATTTCAAAGTTTGAAAATGATGATAACAAATATACTGGTAGGATTTTAAGTGGCATTGATACTAGTTTCAAGAGAAGTACAGATTTATCTTTGAGTTCATTGTCACAATGGAAAGAAGAAGATAAAATCTTTTCTGAGAGTTTATATGAAAATGTAAAAACCTACTTCTCTCTCTACAAGGAAGAATTTAATTTCTTTCAATGTATTGGTAATATCTCTGATTCTGGGTATCAAATACAGAGAACACGTCCTGGTGAATTTTATAAGTGGCACCACGATTTTCTATGTCATAACAATAAGTACAGAATTCTGACCTTGATTTGGTACCTAAATGATGTAGAATATGATGGAGAAACTCAATTCATCGATGGAACAAAAATAAAACCAGAAACTGGAAAACTAATGATATTTCCAGCTACCTGGAATTATGTACATTGTGGAGTACCTCCAAAATCTGAAACAAAATACTTATGCACTACTTGGGTTTCTATTCAAACTTTTGAAAAAGATGGAAAAGTCTACCACAGCTGATGATGTTTATCACGTTCTAGATGAGACCACTCCTTGGTTTGAGTGGTTGAGTTATTGTGAGTGTTGTAAGTCATTGCAACCCCCTAATCAACCACATCTTGGAAGATTTATGCGTTATCGTCAATACCTAAAAGATGCTGGAGTAATCTAATGATAAGAAGAATTAGAATATTACTCTGGCACATAGCGTCTGATTTAGAACAACGTCTTTATCCTTATGATAAAGAGGATACTGGTGATTTTTACTATACTGTAAAAAATGATGACACTGGCGAAAATTACATGGTCATAGAATGGATCAAATCTTTTGATGAACGAATCATCAGACTTCAGGATGAAATGATGTGGGTAAAAAGTGAGCTGCATAGAATGAACAATGATAGTTAAAATTTTTAGATGGTTTCTTTCTCCAACCAAAAAACCAATTATGGAAGAACATGAGGACTTTTATACAAAATTATTAGAGTTGGAAAATCGTATTGAAGAACTTGAACGCGAAAATGTTGAGACTACAAATGCAATATATGAGATTGCTAACAGTTTAGATGCAAGAATTGACATTCTCGCTTCAGAGCCTTATAAATTACATGTGGATACTAACAAATTACCATGACTTATTCTATTACTCTTCGTAACCCCGATGGCACTGAAAATGTGATTCAGTGTGAACCAGACCAGTATATCCTTGAAGCAGCAGAGCAAGCAGACATTGATATGCTTTACTCTTGCCGTGCTGGTGCATGTTCTTCCTGCTGTGGAAAAATTGTTTCTGGTGAAGTGGACCAAGAAGAACAGTCTTTTCTTGATGATGACCAAATGGCGGAAGGATTTGTACTGACTTGTGTTGCATATCCCAAATCGGATTGTGTAATTCTCACTGAACAAGAAGAGAACCTCTGATTATGTACGAACTAGATGACTTTGAAAAAGCACTCGCACACTTTGGTACGAGAGTCGATGTTATCATCGCAATGGAAATGGGAGGCAAATTAGATGCTGACGCTGCTTACAAAAATATTAAGATGGAACTCAAAGAACTCAAACGTCTTCGAAAGTCCATCAAAAAAGACAAGGATTTGTGATAAGTGTGGAGTTGAAAAACCTCTTGACGAAGACCACTACCAGGTTGTAAAATACTTTCGTGACGGATTTTCATACTATTGTCACGAATGTTCTAAACCAAAACCAAAAGATTGATGGAAGACTCACTTAAAATTAGTAAAAATGAAGATGGGTCTTTCACAATGGATTGGGACCCAGAAGACCCAAATTGGAAGTGGTTGAATGGGTTGACTTCCAAAGAGATTCAGGTTATTATGGAACAAGCAATCAAGGACTTTACCGATGGACTTTGACTACAAGAAGTATTCTCTTGAACAACTTGATAACTGGATGCACGATGCTTTGTCTTCGGCGGAGGCAACTCCACAAGAAATCTATGATGTAATCAAGGGTGTTGTAGAAGAGCAATATCTTTACTTCAAAGACCAAGCAAATCGTTGCCATCAATTACTTACTCTTTTGAATGGTGGTCGTGAGCATCGCACTCCCGTATATGATGAATTCAGGGGTTCAACTGTAAGTAGTGTTATGCCCCCTTGGGGACATAGTGATATGGAAGCACTCCGATATACTGAAGAAGAATTGAATGCGATGTGCGACAAAGCAGCATCAGATGATGAGAAAGAGAAGTGCCGTGAGTATAACCTGCGTGAAGCAGAATACTATGATAAGCGAGCAAAACTTGATGCAAAGCACTCTAATCATTATTATGATTATACTCGTAACGATTTTAATCGACCAAATCCTTTTGATGAGGCAGTTGCCGCAGGTTGGACTATGACTGGTGATGGTTTCTGGATTCCACCTCAAAAAGAAGATAAAGTAAAGAAATGGGTTCTTCCCGTTGAAGAGGCAAAAGATACTGATACTGATGAAACTGAATATTTTGTTTCTTTCCCAGATGATCTTCTTGAGGCAGCAAACCTAAAAGAAGGTGACCAGGTTCAATGGGTAGATAATGGTGATGGATCTTATACACTTACTAAAATAACTAAACCCCTTGGGATGGAGGAATGTTGATGGCATTATCTGATTCTGTTGAGACAAGTCTAAAAGAAGCAGAAGCATCATTGCGTAATGCACTTGCCTATGCTGCCCGTCAAGAACGTCCTATGGTTTGTAGTGTAATCGCTGATATGATCAGTCGTATTGAAACTCTACAAACAACTGATTCTATTCTGGATAAACTTGAAAATCGTAAACCAGGAGATTCTGGATTCTTTGGAACTATGTTTGGAGAATGATGACTGAAAAGCAACCCAATGACTTTGGTAAGGCACTACAAGAATGGTGGGATTCTGATGCCTTCAAAGAAATGCAAAAAGCAAACAAAGAGGCAAAGCAACGGGCAGTAGGAAAGTATTTTATGCTTTCTGAAGAGGATAAACTTGACATGATTCAAGCGATATGTTATATTATGTGCAAGGCAGAAAGTGAAGGCAGCTCACACAGGGGTCTTATGGATGCTCTGGGAATCTATCCTAGTGGTTTCTGGGTTGATCATCTGATGGATGTTCATAACGCTCTGTGGTCTTATTATCATGATATGAAAAGGGAACAAGAACTGAAAGATGATCTTGATTCTCTTGAAGATTTCATTAAGTAGTGTAACGCAATCCCGAAGAGAACATTAAGTTTCTAGATAGTTATGTTATAGAATGCTAACATTGGGACACATCGCAAGAAACTTATGACTCTCGCAAAAACTGGCACTGAAGTCCTGTCAAATGACGAATGGAATGAATTGATTGCTCTTAAAGATGCGATTACTTATGCTCCACAAACAGTTTCGGCACAAAAGATGGAAAAGTTTGCTGAACTTATGGTAAGATCTCTAGAAGGGAAAGGCGACTGCACACCCCGATAAAATAAATATTATCATCACGATACACAACAATGGATAACATCAATCAGCACATTCAGAAGGATGAGGATATTCTGAATGACCCAACAATCTCCCCACAAGCACGGAGACATACAGAAGAAGAATTGGAAGCACTGAAAGCATATAAAGAAAAACATCCAAATGATACTCACGATCCAAATGCATTTGAACTCTATTGTGATGCCAATCCTGATGCATTAGAATGTAGAATCTACGAGGACTGAACTTTTTCAAAAAAGCACCTTTGGGTGCTTTTACACTTTAATATGCTATAATATTCTTGTGAGGGAGTTACTTCGAAATGGCATCAAATGCATTGAAAGCACTAACCGCATCTACAGGTAATCGTACTGATTGTTGGAACACTCCTGTAGAATTTGTCGGTGACGTACTCAAATTTTTCAATGGAAATCTAGATTTAGATCCTTGCTCTAATGATGTAGAAAATCCTAATGTTCCTGCTAATAAAGTATATACGGAGCAAACAAACGGATTGGCACATGAATGGATTGCTAATTCCGTGTTCATGAATCACCCATACAGTAATAGTAAAGAATGGGTTCCATATGCTGCTCATCAATATGAGTGTGGCAATTCAAAGGAAATGGTTCTACTAATCAAGTTGGATGTTTCCACTAAATGGTGGACTTCTGTTCAAAAATATCCATGGATTGCTATAAACAAACGACTCAAGTTCGGTGCTGGAACTGGTGCGGCACCGTTTCAGTCTGCTATTGTTTATCTTGGAACTGATTTGGAGAGATTTAAAAAGATTTTTGGTAAATATGGGCAACTCTATGTGCCAGCTTGAAAACTGGCACACTGGGTCTCCTGGTTCGCTGGGAGACCCTTTATAATATATGAGTAATCGACAGACGCCTCATGGCAACCCGCTCTCGCATTGGTATCGAACTCTCTGACGGTTCTGTGCTCTCTGCCTACCACCACTGGGATGGTTACCCCGAATGGTTGGGACGCATCCTGAACACTCACTACAACACCAAAGAGAAAGTTGCTGAACTGATTGATGGTGGTGATATGAGTTCTTGCTGGACTGAATCTGTCTGGGGTAATGTTCGTCCCGATTGTGGTTATGGTCCTGAATACTACAGCGCCCGTGGTGAAGATTGCCCTCCGCGTCTTGATTCTGACCTGTGTGAGTATCTTCTTCCTTCTAATGGTGAAGAGTATCACTATGTCTTCCGCAACGGTGAATGGGTGTGCTACAATATGAATTGTTATGTAGAAAGCAAACTCCCCGAAATCGTTGAAATTCCCTCTGGAGCACTCGCAGTATGATCACTAGTATAATGGCAGGATTTGCCTTTGGTTATTGTGTAATGGATATTATTCAAAACTATCGTGCTCGACGCACTATGGACGAACTGCTCAAATCTACTATTGAAGGTGACAAATGAAACAACAAAACGGATTTATTGACCCTGCAGTTGCTGCTATTGCTGTAGGTGTGGTAGTGATTGGTGGTCTAATTTTTATTGGTGGTCCACAATATAATGTGTGGCAACAATCTCTTGCTGGTAAAGCAGAACTGCAAAAGGCAGAATATACTCGACAAGTAGCAGTGCTGGAAGCACAAGCAAAGAAAGATTCGGCACAACAACTTGCTGATGCTGAAATCATTCGTGCTACTGGTGTTGCTAAGGCAAACCAAATCATCGGTGATAGTCTGAAGGATAACCGTGAGTATCTCCAATACCTGTACATCACTGGTCTTGAAGATGGTAGCAAGAATGGTAATGTGACCATCTATGTTCCCACGGAAGGTGGAATGCCTGTTCCTACGCTCCAGATGAATAAATAAAAGCGAAAACTTTTATTGAGAAATATGAAGTCTATCGCTAAAATTAAAGACAATTTGGCTCCTTATGCCATTGCTGTTTTCGTCCCAGCATTCCTTTCAATTATTGGATTTGGGATTTATCATGGCGAATTCCATTTTAGTTCTAAGTCAACACATTGTCACGCCGATAAAGTCTGCCATACCCACTGATTACTATGAAAAATTACATTATTGTCGCTGCGATTTCTGCAATTGTTAGTGTTTTTAGTTGGGAAGTGATGCACGTCGTCACTGGTGCTGATGCTGCTCCTCTTCCTGAACCAGAACCACAAAAAACGGAAATATGTAATCATAAACATATTCATTAATATTCAATGCCCCCTTGACCCCAAGGGGGTTTTTTGGTATGATGGGCAAGTCACTGGGAGATTCAAGATGGACCTGTCCGAACTGATTGATGAACTGCGGGAAATTGCAATCTATGAAACGGACCCTCAAGACTGGAGAGGATATATGGGTTCTGATGACTACTGGGTGCCAGATGAGGAACTGGCATACTGACCTCCTGAGCGGTGCCTAGGTGCCGCTATAATAAGTACATACGCAACGAACCGATGACGACCACCTTCGCTGACTACTCCGCCCAAGCAGAGGCACGGAAGAACATCGCAGAGGCAGTTCTGGGGCATACCTATGCCCTCTGTGAGGCACTTCGTCAGAACTTCATTGAGTACAGCATCAAACAGCATGAGCGTTCTCTGAAGCGTCTGGAAGGCAACACTGAGACTGGTATTGCCTATCACAAGGCGTGTATTGCTGATTTGAAGAACGGCAACTGTGGTTATGAGTTCTACCCCGAAACGGGTCGTAAGTATCACAAAATCATTATGGTCGCCAATGGTTCCCGCTCTGTCCACGCTTTTGTGGATAAGAAAACTGGTGAGGTTTACAAGTCTGCATCGTTCAAAGCTCCTGCGAAAGGTGTTCGTTATGACCTTCGCATCATTGAACAGCGTGAATGGTTGTTCCAACACGCTGACTGGGCAGGTGCTTATCTGTACGCAAAATGAATTACACTCGGGAACAATTGATTGAAGCACTCTACAATGAGTATTCTTTTCTCTGCCATGATGACTTTGATCCAGATGAAGACTCAACTCCTGAGGAATATCTTGAAATGATCAAAACTTTGTCTTATGATGAGTTAATAGCAGAAACTTGCACTGACGAAGAATACACTCTTGAAAATTTTATGGAGAGGTATGGATGACTAGGACTCATAAACTCAAACAACTCATCATGAGTATGAAGTATCTTCTACCACTACTACTGTTATTGCCTTCACCTGTTGTAGCACAGCAGGTAAATCAATTTGCAGTTTGTACTCAAAATCAGGAAGTTTATCAACCTGGTGGTTATGACCAGTATGGTAATTATGTTCCTGGTGGAGTGAGTGTTCAGACCTATAATGTACCTTGCAATAATGTGAATCAAGGTTATCGTCCATCTAACCAATATTATGGTTACGGTAGTGGATACTATGGAAGAGCAACAAATCCTAACTGTAATCCTGCTAGAACTGTATTGGGTTCTGTTCTTGGTGGTGCTATTGGTCGTGCTGCCGCAAGTAACTATCCCCAAAATTATGGTTGGGCAACAGCATTAGGTGCGTCTATTGGTGGTTTAACATTTGCTTGTTGATATGTCTAAGACTGACAAACTCATCTTCATTTCTTCGTTCATTTGGTTTTTGCATTGGGGTCAATGTCTTACATCACGCATTCTGGATATGGTTATCGCAAGCGGCTCTGTGAGGATGTTACCGCTTGGTTTCTGAATAAGTTCTTTCCACGCCATAAGATTCACGTTGAGATTCTTCATCGTGGTCTAAATCGTGAGCAAGTTTATGGGTATTGTGATGTTGTGGGTGAAACCTATCGTCCCCGTCACTTTCTGATTGAACTGAATACCTATATGGATGATGAGTTGTATATAAAAACTCTTTTGCACGAACTGACGCACCTGCGACAGTGGGTGGTAGGTTCGCTGCGACTCCGACGTGGAAAAATGTGTTATGGTAAAGAATGTGTGGAAGATATGGACTATTGGATGCAACCACACGAAATTGAAGCGCGGGAACAGGAAGAAACCTTATATGTTGAGTATTTGTTTGACGAACTGAATGTACCAGTTCCAGAAGTGGTACAGTTCTTCCCCAACCGCTTGACAAGTTCCTAAAAAACGCTGTAAAAGTATCGCCACGTTTCAAGCGTCCAGTTGTAGATGCTTGATTAGACAGTTTCAAATCTGGTACTGGGGTCTTGACGGACCCCTTTTTTGTTGCTATAGTATAAAGGTAATAAAAATCCAAAATGACAACCCGCAAGAACTCTTCTATCAAACTTGAGTCGATTGGTGTAGAGCAGCGTTTGAGAGATTTTCTTGGTGCAGATAAACCTCTCCCCGAACATAAGGGTAAGCATACCGATGACCTTTGGTTCAAATCTAATGAACAGTATCCTGAGTTTTGGGTAGAACATAAGGATGTAACGGCGGAAAAAGTAGGATTGAATCAAGTTCATTGCACTCGTTATGAGGTTATGATTGTTGACCTTACTGGTAATGAGTACTATGATTATGACTATGTGGTTTTAGACCCTGCGTTCATTCTTTCTAAAGTTCTGAATAAGAAAGGACAGCATTCTCATAGTGCAATTGAGTGTGCTCAGGTTAATGTAACTCCTTCTGAAGTTGAAAAGTATGGATGCAAAGAGGAGGAACTTTTTGATAAAGTTATAGCAGCATACAAGCGTGGAGAAGAGAAAAAAGAATTGAAAGAATTTGCTCTTCGTAAAGGTCAGGAAATTATTGAACGTGCAAAACAAGATATGAAAGAATTGGAGGAACTTCTATGATTCAAAACGTTGACTGCTTAGAATATCTTAAAACACTTGAAGATGATAGTGTAGATTTGGTCCTGACCGACCCGCCGTATTTTATCGGATTTGATGGGGGCAAGGGGTGGGACTCCCAATGGAAGACCGAGGACGAGTACCTTGCCTGGTGTGCCGACTGGACCCTAGAGTGCATCAGGGTTCTCAGACCCAATCGGATGCTGATTGTCTGGGGAACCCTGAAAACCGAAACTTTCATCAAATACAAGCTGCAGACGAGTGCTGATGCCCGTCTGACGCCCCAGAACGAAATTATTTGGAGTTATAACTGGGGAGGACGTGCAAAGACTAATTTTGCCCGTAAACATGAGTATGCTTGGTGTTGGTCAAAGGGTAAAGAGTTTCTTTTCAATGATGATGATGTGAGAGTCGAAAGAAAGGTAACTACAAATCTAAGAACTGGACAACCCTATGAAAAAGGTACTATCCCTACTTGTATCTGGGAAAAGAACAATCATACAACTTCAAAAGATTTTTGTGGTTGGCATCCTACAACAAAGAACTTGGATGTTCTGGAACGTATGATTCGTGGATACACAAACCCTGGGGATACTGTTCTTGATATCTTTATGGGTTCTGGTTCGACTGCTATTGCAGCAGAACGTTGTGACCGACGTTATATTGGATGTGAAAGAGATGAGGAGTATTATACCAAGTCTCTGGAACGGATTCGTGGACAGAATCCTTTATTTCAAGAGACAGAATCAACTACAATGACCCTTGAAACATTCATGGAATTGTTGTAGAATATCAACCAACACAATAAATTCAACTATGAAAATCGTTGCACACACAAAGTACGGTGCTTTTGAAACCGAACCGACCGAATATTCTGATGAAGAATACGAAAAACTTCAAAAGTTTATGGTAACGGTAACTGATTCAAAGTTCCTTACTCTTAATACTACCGAAGGATTCATCTATCTTCCTCAACAAATTATTCAAGATACTCTTTTTGTCATTGAAAAATGAGATTTGATGACCTTGACTTTGAATTTGTTCCTAGTCCGAGTTCTGGATTTGATTTTCTTGGAAGTCTTCCAGATGGTGTAAAAGCAAAGCATTACTTTGATAATGGATATGGAGTCTCTGTTGTACGTATTGTGGGTTCTTATGGATGGGAGCAGGGACTATTTGAAGTTGCTATCTTGAAACAGCGGGGAAATGAGTGGGATTTGTGCTATGATACTCCTATCACGTCTGACGTGATAGGTCATTGTACACCCGAAGACATTGACCGTATTCTGAAACAAGTTGAAACATTGTAATTGAATGATTAAGTACTTTATTGCCGCTGCTGTTTTTCTTACCGCACCTGCTTTTGCACAGACTACATCTACAGTTGCAAAACAAAAAACTTACCGACCTTTCACTTACGAAACTCCCTGTATTTTGGAATATGGTATACAAACTTACGAGGATGTATGTAAGGTAATTGAAACTCGTGAACCTGGCGGGGCACTGAGGACTCGTAATATTTTTTCTAATAAGTTTGGACTGACTATCAAAGGTCGATTTGATAAAGAGAAAGGATATATGACTTGGGATAGTCATAACAAATATGAATATAAATGGGACTATAAACCTGGTGGAACTGGGTGGACTTATGTAATGCCTGGATTTCTTCTCGAAAATGTAAGTTGGGATTGATTATTATGTTATCTAAATTGAATGCTACAGTTGTGTATCCATCATTGTGTTTGGTGGGTGTTATTGGATTTGCCATTGGTGGAAGTATGTCTTCACGATCAACTACTAATGAAGTGTTGAAGATGTGTAATCAAAAACCATTAGAATGTAAGTTCAAATATGATATTCTGATGTATAATGAGACTGGCAGAGTTCCTTACACTGCACCTAAACCAGTAACGAAGGAGAATGAAAAGAAATGACTGAAACAATCGTACAACTTAATGTTCATGAAATCGGTGTGATTCTGTCTGCACTGCAACAGTTAGACCTCCGTGAGGAATATCAAATCGCACGGGAATATGGTAGTGTTCCTGCACTGTATAATAAACTTTACAGTGTCTTTGAGCAGATGGACACTTCGGAAACTGGTCTGCGGAACGATGTGGTACCGTCTTTCTGACCTATAATAAAAAGGTAATCAAGAAAACCTCTGGTGAAAACGTCTTATTGGTTTCTAGCAATCATTGCTATTCTAATGTGGAATGGGGTGCTTGCTAAACGTGACGCAGAACTGTTCAAGGCATATGATAATCTTTGTGCCAAACTTACCAAACCTGATTCCAACTGCCGATACGCTAAATGAACGACGAAGACATCAAACAATTTATGAATGCTTTTGAGGACTTTATGAAGCACTCTGAGATGGAGATTCATTCATATCAACAGTGGGGAGAAGCACGGGAGTATACCAAACGTTTTTACGAGAAGCAAGCATCAGAAATGAATGTTTCTGTTGAATATTACATTCAGGAATTTGTATGACCACTGGACTTTTTGCCTTCTTCGGTGCCTTCGTTGGTGTTCTTCTCAGCAATTATATGCTTCATAAACCCAACAGTAAGTATGAAGATTATGATTATCGAAACAGTGGTTTTGATGGATATGGAGAAAAATAAAAAACTTCTATAAATTATTATTGAAATTGTAAATAATACAATGGATTATCAAGAAAGCCGCAGATTCCGTCGTAGAGATAATCTTATCATGAACTTGACTGGAGTAGACAAAATTGATGTGCCTAAGTTGGTTGATGTAATTATTAATCTTCAAGACAGAGTTCAAGAACTGGAGTATGAATTAAAAAATATCAAATATGATATGAAAGTAAAGCAAGTACTACCTAATCTAAATGGATCAAAAAACTAAATTGATTCTTGCTCTTATGCAAGTTGAAAATATTGTAAAGTTGACTGCAGAAGGACCTTATGTTGGATTTTTGACATCCCACCTAATGCCTATTCGATTTGAACTTGAACGTCAACTCTCTCTATTGACAAAGAGAGACTACTATACTAAAATCGAGGAGTAATTTACAAACAACAATGAAATTTCTTTATCTGGTTGACTATTGGGTTCCGTTTCCTTCTTCTGAATATGGTGGATTGATTAGTGTTATCGCAGAAGATGACAATGAGTGCCATGATATTCTGCGAGACTGTGAGGATTATGATGATAAGTATCACCAAAAGATTATGGAGCGTGTAGTTGTCGCTCCACGTTTTAGTCTTGTTGATGAAGAAGAATCTCGCATCATTGAATCTTTTACCACCTGATAATTATGATTCCCGAATTTCCTCACAAAGCACCCAAAGGTTATTCTTATGAATTTGAAACAGATTTCAAAAGAAACATCACTGCAATTTGGTTACGCCATCATTACCGTTATGATTATAACCTTGGAAAGCCTGTCAGGAGTATTTGGGGATTTTACAACTCCAAGAAAAGGCAGTACTTCGCCCCAATCAATTCAAAGACAGTGGGTGATGTAGTTGATATTGAGAATACAAGACCTTATACTGCAATGCCACTCAATCTGTCTATCTTGGAGAGTTGTTTTGTATGAGTTACCTTCCAAAAGTTAATGATTACGTTACTTGGAATAAAGGTATAGAAGGATGGGTTTACTTTCATTGTAACGAGTACATAACCATTGAAGTGTCCGTCAGACCCAAAGATTCTACAAATTATGAACACTGTTCGATTCATAGAAATGAAAGATTGTTAGTTATCTGCTATAATAATCAGTGGAATGAACTAAACTATGTTAAATCGCGCCCATCAGTTTATTGCGAAATCTAATGGAACAATTTACACAAACATCAGACAAACTATATGACCGACATAATTACAAGTTGGTCTATAGTAATGGGCAAGAGGTAATTTATGATAATTATCAGGATGTGCGAGAATCCTGGTGGAACACTCCATCAGACTTTGTGCGTCATATTGAAGTTCTAGACAAAAAAGACAAAAAAGACAAAAAGGGATTTAAATAACATAAGAAAATAAATAAACTATATCTGGAGAATGATATGCTTTCTACACAATATAGATTGAGATTGGAAGCAATCTGTGAAAAGATTGTTTTGCATGAAGAAGTGAGTTTAGAAGATATGATTTGGGCAGAGAAACTTGCAAAAGCAAACCGAAGTGCTGCAACAATCCTTCGCCAGGCAAGGAGAAGAGCAGAGAATCCAGATATGGTAGAAGGTGACTTAGACGACTTTATGAATCAATTGGATATTGGTGGATTGGGTCACGAAAGATTTGGTCGTCGTGGTTTTGATTCTCCTGATGACTTACATGATTGGTTCAAGAGAGACGAAGATGAAACTGATTGGAGGCAAAGAGACTGATGAAATCATTTCAAGAATTTCTTTCGGAAGAAGAAAAGTCTTCTAAGGCAACAGCAGAATATCAAAACGAACCAAAGGGTAATGAGAAGTGCTCCAATTGTAATATGTGGAGACCACCCAATGCCTGTACTGCAGTAAAAGGAAAGATTGCTGCTGATGGTTGGTGTAAGTGGCACCAGTATGACAGAAAAAACAAGGATTGACAAACTGCCCTAGATACCCTATAATATCCGCATATACATTTAGATTATGGACTACAAACCCTATAGTATGGAATGGAGTCGGAAGAGATACCTTGCCGAAGCAATCCAGAAATACTTTGATACTGATGCCTCTCTGGATGTTGTGCTGGATGATATTGTAGGTGTGTTAGAAGAGAATGTAGAGCACCACAAGAGTCGTGCCGAAAGATTCCAAGAAGTATTAGATGGTCTGAAGTCGTTGCCTTATTAATTATGAAACTCATTCAATTTGGTGTGCGTGATGACTACGGTAAAGAGTATTATATGACTCTTCTCACTGGAAGACATTACTCACTCCTTCAATTCGCAATTGATTATGGTGAGTACGGTAAGTGGATTGAGTTTCCATATTTCCAGATGAGTATGGGATACGGTAAACTCTTATCTGTGTTATTTTCTATTGGAAGAGTAGGTTTCACTTTTGATATTGCTGGTAGAAACTGGCGTGATGAATTGTTTTATTCTCAACCAGGAGAGAAATGAGTAGAAAACTTAACTGGGTTGAATATTACTTTGGTCACTGCTTCCAGACTGGCTGGAGAGAGATGTGGAATAACTTCAAGATGTGGAGAGACCTCATCAGTGGAAATTATAAAGACTATGCTCTACTTCCAACTGATGACCCTTATGAAGAATGCTACAACTGGTTTTGGACTTCCATCAACCTAGATGAATGTTACGATAAAGAATTTCTTGAATATCTTCAAGACCTTGTAGATAAGATTGAAAGTGGAGAAGAGAAACTGATTCCACTAACTGAAGGTTTCATTGCTGACTTAAAGGACCTTGTAAATGATGATGAAAGAACTACCTGATAAAAGAGAACTGGATATAATGTGGACTGTTGCCACCTCATCCAGTATTGAAACTGGCACAAGACCCCACTACGGGTTTGCCCAGATGCTGTATGATTACCTCACAGACAAAAAACCCCGAGTCGAACTTCGCAAATGACTTACAAAGCAACTCTGAAAGTTCACTTTGATACCGAGTGGACTTCTACTCATTATAGTGGTGGTTTTGATGATTCAATGCTCCCCGAAGAGCATTATACTTTTCAGATTCCTGCCGAAGACCTCAACACCTATCAACTGTTTCATTTCTTCGCAACTGTTGCTAGGGCAATGGGTCACAACGACCTCAGCATTATGAAAGGTGCTTGTAATCTTGCATTCAGTGAGATGCGAAGTCAAGAAGATATGCGTAAGGTTGCTGAAGAGTTTGAACTTACGATGGCGGAGGATTTGCAAGGTAAGTTTCAAGATTGGAAAGAAGCAGAAGAAGAGTGGGCACGATTGAAAAAAGGTCCGATGGGGACTGCTCTAACTGATGAGGAAAATGAGGAAAGTAACGGTCAGAGCAATCAGCAGCAAGGCGAAGAATCGTCTTGCTAATTTGATGGAAAACAATCCTGTCTGTATTGTAGAGCAGGATACTGGAGGTGAGTTGTTTCTTGCCTCTGAAAATCGCAAATACTTTTTCTGGGTTTCTACCCGCACTGGGACTAGTCGTTTCGGTGATAAAACAGACAAACATTGGGAGGTTCTATGAGTTTTTCTAAGACTATTTCTGTTGTTGCCGCACTTGGCAGTATCTTCAGTGTTGGTCTTGCAAGTTGGAAGATTTCTGAAGATATTAAAAATGCACAAACTGCTCCTCTGGAGGAGAAAATCAATCAACTTGAAGAAAAACTGAAAGAAAAAGAAGAAACTCCGCAAATTCAACAACCTATCATTGTCCAACAACCACCACAGGTGCTGCCCCCACTTCCACCAGTTCCCGAACCGAAGCCTGGAGAATTTGAGTGACACTTGAATAACTGGCACACCACCCCTTCACAAGGGTGGTGTTTTGCTTTATAATACTCCCATACACAATCAACCGATGACTTTTCAATGTCCGCGTTGCCAAGAACGCATCAAAGATTGGGAAGGTGATGACCCCAAATGTGGATTTGATGAAAATGGCAACTTTCTAGAACATAACTGGAACTGTGCTACTCTCAATGCTCTGCGTGAGAGAGCAGAAAATAACGCAGTTTGGTCTGATAATCAACAAAATGTTTCCGTCATTGAAACATTTGGAGTTGGTCATGCTATTCTCTCTTGGTATAAGAGTCGTGGACAAACTGATGACTTCCGTGATGGATACTTCGATCGTGGAACTCTAACGTATGCCCAACAGATTCTAGGTGATAGAGAACCCGACAGTAATGGTTGGGATGATTATGTTGATGAGGATGAAGAATGACTTACGATGAACTCTACGAGCATGTGGTAAAGTATGTTGCTATGCCGCATACTACCATCACAATTCATGATAAACGCCGTGCATGTCTCATTCTAGGAGCATTTATGGAGTTTATCATGGATTGTCAGGATGCTGGTGTTGATCTGAATACGATTGATACAACTGGTATTGTGAATTTGAAACTTGATGAATTGGAGGCAAACAAATGAGGTTCCGTGATGTGGAATTCCGTTGGAGTAATAGCAACAACAAGTATGAGTTAGTCAAGTGGAATAATCCACCATACGATAATACTTGTTATGTTCTTGCTTTCTTTGATGAAACCAAAGAAGGATATGATATGAGAACCGTTGGAGATAGGTTTTTTGAGGATAAGGATGCTTTTATTGTCGGAAAACACGCAATTGAGTTTCTAAATGCTATGTTTTATGAACTTCAAAGGGAGAAAGAACTGGTATGAAACTCTTTGACTACTGCCACTATAATGATTTCGGGCACGAGTGGTATTTCCAACTACTCTCCCATTATCCTACATTTGGACTATTAGATGTTGTAGTTCAGTGGGACGAATATCCTGCTACTGAAATCTTCCCTATGCTACTGATTAGTTTTGGTAGCAGGTCTTTGTGTGGATTTTCATTTCGTTGGAAGTGGTTTGAGATAAAATGTGATATGATTACTGCATCTCCCAGAAACCTTGAACGATACAGACGAAATTATGACCGACAAAACTAAACTTCTCAAGATGATTGAGAATGCTCTACAAACAGCACCACCTAATGAGGAGGCAGAAGCACAAGCAGTAATTGATGCTACAGCAGATTGGTTTGAAGAAGTGCTACAATCTATGGGTATCACACCATCTTGTATCCCCACTCTGTTACGATACCAAGCACACCAACATGAATATATGAGTGACTGGCAAGAAACAGGAGACGGAGTATGAGTGTGGAAAAAGTAAAGTTTGTAACTGTCACCCGCACTATTGACCCCAAGACCCGTATTCATTACTTGGATGCTATTGATGAGAATGGAATGCACTGGATGGCAGAAATGTCACACCAAGAAGAGAATTGGTTAGTATTCACACGAGTATGGCACAAAGACGCACAGGTTCCTTATGACTGACCTAAAACTTTGTAAAGATTGTAAGTGGTATAAGAAAGATTGGTTTGAACACCTTACTGGTGCTGGAACTATATTTGATACTTGCCACAATCCAGTATTAAGTCAAAATCTGGTGACTGGAAAAAGTAATGGTCGTAAATTCTGTGATAATATGAGATTACCTTATGGTGGATGTGGTGAGGAAGGTAAGTATTGGGAGGCACGGAAATAATGAAAGTTTATGATTACCGAATTGTAGAGAAACTCAATAGGGATACTTTGAAACCTTATTTCATAATTCAAAAATATAGTTGTGTTATGAACGAATATCATCTCTACTCAAATGCTCCAATTCAAACACTTGAAGAAGCACAAGAAGCAATACGACTAATTAGAAAATACAAAGAACCTTTATATCATTATGTGGAGTGATTGAAAATGATTGAAGTCCAAAAGCAGTATAAACTCACACTCACAGAACAACAAGCAAAAGAACTCTATGAATTTCTACGAGGAGCAAAAGATGTCGGTCATTTACATACGGACAAAGATTTGATTTTGATTTATAATGAACTGAAAAAACTCTTTGATACTGGAATACGATGACTGAAAATAGAAAAAATTATCGTTTAGATGTAGATAAAATCAAAACCCTCAAGGATGTAAAGAATGTTCTTGATAGTATCCGTTTTGTTGGATATTATGACCCAGATGACCCAAATGATGAGAACTATTATTTGAGTGAGTATTTTACTATTCTAGAAGAACCACAAGAACTAAAATTCTCAAGACCACGCAAGAGTATTGAAGAAATTCAACAAGAGTTTGATGAGAAGATTGATGCTCTCATAAAAACAACAAAAGAAAAGTTTGAGTGCTCTAACTATTTTGCTGGAAAAAGATATAACGAAAAGTTTGATAGAATTATTCAGGACTTTGAGTATGC
>JACCDU010275880.1_pt1 | contig 35854 bp, 30 predicted proteins | sample 7446081 | NCBI WGS metagenome assembly JACCDU01 (sample SAMN15323447, study PRJNA562643) | freshwater metagenome | isolation source: river surface water | place: USA:Blue River Watershed | collected 2017-08-17
AACGGGTCGATGAACTCGGTGATGATTTTTTCTGGGGTGCTGTGGGCAACTTCTTCAATGTCCATGCCGCCTTCGCTAGAAGCGATCACAGCCACTTTCTGGCTGGCACGGTCGGTCACCATGGACACGTAGTATTCTTTTTGAATGTCGGCGCCGTCTTCGATGTACAGACGACGGACCTTCTGGCCTTCGGGGCCGGTCTGGTGCGTCTTGAGCTGCATGCCCAGGATCTGCTCGGCCAGTTCCTTGACCTGTTCGATCGACTTGGCGACTTTCACGCCACCACCTTTGCCACGACCACCCGCATGGATCTGGGCCTTCACCACCCAGACCGGGCCGCCCAGTTTCTGGGCGGCTTCCACCGCCTCCTGCACCGTGAAAGCCGGGATGCCACGCGGCACCGGCACACCAAATTGACGCAAGATTTCCTTGCCTTGGTACTCGTGAATCTTCATGAGGTCTTCTCTCAGAGGGGTGGAAATTCGACCGGTCCGCCGGGGTTCCTGGTTCAAGATAGGCCCGCCAGCAGGCGCTGGACACTGCAGCCTGCGACTGTATCATGCTGCAACGCACAATATTGACCCTTGCGACTTACATTGGCATGACGCAAGCCCCGTCACGCCAGCCTTCCGGAGCGATTCACATGGCAAAAATCTTCATCGACGGCGAAGCCGGCACCACCGGCCTGCAAATCCGCGAACGCCTGGCCGGGATGCCCCAGGTTCAGGTGCTGAGCATCGACCCCGCCCGCCGCAAAGACCCCGAAGCCAAGCGCGAACTGATGGCCGAAGCCGATCTGGTGGTGCTGTGCCTGCACGACGATGCCGCCATCGAGTCGGTGGCCATGGTCGACGCGCTGCCCGGCCGCAAGCCGCGCATCGTCGATGCCTCGACCGCCCACCGCTGCGCCCCGGGCTGGGTGTACGGTTTCCCGGAACTGGCCGCAGGCCAGAAAGAAGCCGTGCAGCAGGCAGAGCGTGTGGCCAACCCCGGTTGCTACGCCACCGGCGCCATCGCTTTGATCCGTCCGCTGGTCGATGCCGGCCTGATCCCGAAAGACTTTGCCCTGTGCCTGCCTTCGGTGAGCGGGTACTCCGGCGGCGGCCGCACCATGATCGAGGACTACGAAGCCGGTCGTGCCCCGCTGTTTGAGGCGTATGCGCTGGGCCTCAAGCACAAGCACATCCCCGAAATCATGCATTACACCGGGCTGGCCTGCCGCCCGCTGTTCGTGCCGGCCGTGGGCAATTTCCGCCAGGGCATGCTGGTGCAGCTGCCCCTGCACCTGGACCAGCTGCCGGGCAAACCCAAAGCGGCTGACCTGCACGAAGCCCTGCGTGCCCACTATGCCGCCAGCCAAGCTGATTCCAGTGGCAGCGGCTGGGTCAGTGTGGAACCCGCCACCGAGAACGCCAAGCTCGACGCCCTGGCCCTCAACGACACCAATAAACTGGAGTTGCGCGTCTATGCGAACGAGGAAGCCCGCCACGCGGTGCTCTTCGCCCGCCTGGACAACCTGGGCAAAGGCGCCAGCGGGGCAGCCGTGCAGAACATCGGGTTGATGCTCGGACTCTGAGCCCCTTCAGTCTTCGGCGGCGCCCTGCACCACGCGGCGCACCACCTCTGGCGCAAAACCCCGGCTGACCAAAAAGCGGATCTGCCGGGCTTTTTCCTTGGGCTCGGTCGCGGGTTCGCCAAATTTGCGGGCCCAGACTTCGCGCGCACGCGCCAGTTCGGTGCCACGCAAGTGCTCCAGCGCGTCGGCCATGGCCTCGGGCGACAGCCCTTTGGCCTGCAACTCTTGCCGCACGCGCGCCGTGCCCAGTTTGCTGGCGCGGCGGTGGATGACCGACTCCACCACACGCTCTTCGCTGATGAAACCGCGCGCCTGAAGCTCGTCCAGCGCCTTGGCCAGCGTGCCGGGCTCGGTTTCGTGACCGGCCAGCTTGCGTTCCAGTTCAGCCCGTGAATGCTCGCGCTGACTCAAAAGCCGCAGCGCGCGACCCTTGAGGCTGGGCTGCAGCGCGGGCTTGTTCATCAGGCTTCGGCTTCTTCACCGGAGGGACGCAGGGCGATGCCCAGCGAGTCGCGGACCTTGTTCTCGATCTCGATGGCCAGATCAGCGTTCTCGCGCAGAAACTCACGGGCGTTGTCACGGCCCTGGCCAATCTTCTCGCCGTTGTAGGCGTACCAAGCGCCCGATTTCTCGATGATCTTGGCGGTCACGCCCATGTCGATGATCTCGCCTTCACGCGAAATGCCTGCGCCGAACAGGATGTCGAACTCGGCCGTCTTGAAGGGAGGCGAGACCTTGTTCTTGACCACCTTGACCTTGGTTTCGTTGCCGATGGCTTCGTCGCCCTTCTTGATGGTGCCGGTGCGGCGGATGTCCAGGCGCACCGAGGCGTAGAACTTGAGCGCGTTGCCGCCGGTGGTGGTTTCGGGACTGCCGAACATGACGCCGATCTTCATGCGGATCTGGTTGATGAAGATGACCGTGCAGTTGGTCTTTTTGATGGTGGCCGTCAGCTTGCGCAGGGCCTGGCTCATCAGGCGGGCTTGCAGGCCGGGCAGGCTGTCGCCCATTTCGCCTTCGATTTCGGCCTTGGGCGTGAGCGCCGCCACCGAGTCGATCACAACCAGGTCCACCGCGCCGGAACGCACCAGGCTGTCCACAATCTCCAGGGCCTGCTCGCCAGTGTCGGGCTGGCTGATCAGCAGTTCCTGCAGGTTCACGCCCAGGTTTTGCGCGTACTGCACGTCGAGCGCGTGTTCGGCGTCGACAAAGGCACAGGTGCCACCCAGCTTTTGCATCTCGGAGATGACCTGCAGGGTCAGCGTGGTCTTGCCCGACGATTCCGGGCCGTAGATCTCGATCACACGGCCGCGCGGCAGACCGCCCACACCCAGGGCGATGTCCAGACCCAAAGAACCGGTGGACACCACCTGGAGGTCTTCAATGGCTTCGCCTTCACCCAGGCGCATGATGGTGCCTTTGCCGAACTGCTTTTCGATCTGGGCCAGGGCGGCTTGCAGGGCTTTGGCTTTTTCGCTGTTGGCGTCGCTCATGAGAATCTCCTTGTGAATCAATGGGTTGTGCATCTTGTTTGTTGCAGCCTCCCCGGCTGACTGGATGCGTGAACAGTACTGTAAACGTACAGTACATGGCTGTAAACGGTATTTTTGGTCAGTTTGATTTACCATTTCGGGATGGCCACCCTGCACCCACACGACACGACAGATTTGCACGACGACCGCTGGCGCCAGAGCCATCTGGGGCGCTGGCTGGGCCACGCCATGCGCCGCTTCGACGAGCGGGTGCTGCAACTGATGGCGAGCAACGAAGGTGTGCCACTGGCGCTGGCCAACCTGGCGGCGCGCGACCAGATCAGCGCAGCCCACATCCACATCACACGGCACCTGGCCTTGCAGGGTTCGCGCCTGACCGAGCTGGCCCAGGCGGCCGGCATGACCAAGCAGGCCATGGGCAACCTGGTCACCCAGTGCGAAGCCTGGGGCCTGGTGCTGCGCGAGGACGACCCGCTGGATGCGCGGGCCAAGCGGGTGGTGTTCACCCCGGCCGGCCTGGCCTGGCTGCAAGCCTTTCGCGACGCGGTGACGCAGGCCGAGCGCGAGTTCCGCGACGCCGTGGGCCAGGACGTGGCCACCGTGGTGGCGCTGGGGCTGGAGGCCTACGCCCATTGAGGGGCGCGGGCGCTGGGTGTAAACCAGCATACCGCAGAGGTCTCCGGTGCAGCAGAAGGGTGCAGGATCGGCCCTAGAATCAAAGACCTACATGCCGCAAGGGCATGCCGCCCCACGATCCAGGAGACCTCCATGCGAATTCTGATTGCTGAAGACGACCAGGTGCTCGCCGACGGCCTGCTGCGCAGCCTGCGCAGTGCCGGTGCCGCCGTGGACCATGTGGCCAGCGGCTCCGAGGCCGATGCGGCCCTGATGACCAACAACGAATTCGATCTGCTGATCCTGGACCTGGGCTTGCCCAAGCTGCATGGCCTGGAGGTACTCAAGCGCCTGCGCTCGCGCGGCTCCACGCTGCCAGTGCTGATCCTGACGGCAGCAGACAGCGTCGAGGAGCGCGTCAAAGGTCTGGACTACGGCGCCGACGACTACATGGCCAAACCCTTCAGCCTGCAGGAACTCGAAGCGCGCGTGCGTGCCCTCACGCGCCGCGGCATGGGGGGCGCCACTTCGCAGATCAAACACGGCCCACTGCTGTATGACCAGGCGGGCCGCGTGGCCACCATCGACGGCAAGATGGTGGAACTCTCCGCCCGCGAGCTGGGCCTGCTCGAAGTGCTGCTGCAACGCGCCGGCCGCCTGGTCAGCAAAGACCAGCTGGTGGAGCGCCTGTGCGAGTGGGGCGAAGAAGTCAGCAACAACGCCATCGAGGTGTACATCCACCGCTTGCGCAAGAAAATCGAAAAAGGTCCGATCCGCATCGCCACTGTGCGCGGTTTGGGCTACTGCCTCGAGAAAATCCCGGGCTGAGCTTGTCAGCCGGTCTTGCCCCGCGCGCTGAGCCATGAAGTCCCAGGGTTGGAACATGGGCATCTTCAAGCGCGAACAGCGTTCGCTGTTCGCCGAGATCCTGGACTGGATGCTGACGCCGCTGCTGCTGCTGTGGCCGGTCAGTCTGGCGCTGACCTGGCTGGTGGCACAAGGCCTGGCCAACAAGCCCTTTGACCGCGCCCTGGTCTACAACGTGCAGGCGCTGGCGCAGCAGGTGCGCGTCGGGGCCGATTTCAAGGCGCAATTCAACCTGCCCCAACCCGCCAGCGAACTGCTGCGTGCCGACGAAACCGACCTGGTGTACTACCAGGTCAAGGGCACCCGAGGGGAATTTCTGAGCGGCGAACGCGACCTGCCCGACCCCCCCACCGACGAAGAAAAGGGCAACAGCTACGAGGTGCGCATCCGCGACGACGAGATGCGTGGGCTGGAAGTGCGCGTGGCCTACACCTGGATCCGGCTGGACAGCGATGGCCACCGGCCGGCGTTGGTGCAGGTGGCCGAAACCCGCGAAAAGCGCTCGGTGCTGGCCGCCGAGATCATCAAGGGCGTGATGCTGCCGCAGTTCGCCATCTTGCCGCTGGCAGTGCTGCTGGTGTGGCTGGCGCTGGTGCGCGGCTTCAAGCCCTTGTCGCAGCTCGAAGAACGCATCCGCGCGCGCAAGAGCGACGACCTGAGCCCACTCGACGACAAGGCCGTGCCGATGGAGGTGGCGCCGCTGGTGGTGTCGGTGAACGACCTGCTGGAGCGCCTGAAAGACTCGATCGCCACGCAAAAACGGTTTCTGGCCGATGCGGCGCACCAGCTCAAAACCCCGCTGGCCGGCTTGCGCATGCAGGCCGATCTGGCACAACGCACCGATGCCAGCCAGGACGACCTCAAGCGTTCACTGCACCAGATTGGCCGCGCCAGCGTGCAGGCCACGCACACCGTGAACCAGTTGCTGGCCTTGGCCCGCGCCGAAGGCGGCGGCGCCAACCTGCCGCAGCAGCAATGCAATATGGTGACCATCGCCAGCGAGGTGCTGCTGGACTGCTTCCCGCGCGCAGCAGACAAAGGCATTGACCTGGGCTACGACGGCGCCGAGGCCGACACGCCGGGCGTGGTCATCAGCGGCAACCCCACCTTGCTCAAGGAAATGGTGCGCAATCTGGTGGAAAACGCCATCTACTACACCCCCAGCACCGAGCAGCGGCCAGGGGTGGTGACGCTGCGCGTGCTGGTGGACCCGTACAGCCGTGTGCTGGTGATGCAGGTCGAAGACAACGGCCCCGGCATTGCGCCTGCAGAACGTGAACTGGTGTTCCAGCCGTTTTACCGGGCCCTGGGCACCAATGTGGACGGTTCGGGGCTGGGCCTGCCCATCGTGCGCGAGATCGCACAGCGCCACGGTGCCAGCGTCAGCATCGACACCGCACACCCAGGGCAGACGCCACCGGGCGCCTGCTTCACCGTGCGCTTTGGTTTGCCTGGCTGATCAGGCTGCGGGCTTGGCCATGTTCAGTTGCAGGCGCTCGCGCTCGATCACGCGGGCCACGGCGGGCTGGGCCGCCACCTGCTGCACAAAAGCCCAGAGTGTGGGGTGCGCTTCGGGCGCGATGCCAGCGATCGTTCCCCAGCGCGTCAAGGTCAGGGCATAAGCGTCCAGCGGGCCGAAGTGCTCGCCCGCAAGCCAGGGGTGGCCTGCCTCGTTTTTCTGCGCCACCAGCGTCTGCAGGTCCGCCAGAAAGCCCTTGTACTGGCCCACGGCATGCGCACGGATCGCGGCTTGCGCTTCAGGCTGGTCCGTGAACTTGTGGGGCATGAAGATGTGGGTGAAGGTCGGGTGCACCGTGTTGTTCATCCACGCCAAGGTGGACAGCGCCTGTGCACGCGCCAGGTGCGCGGTCGGCAGGAAATGCTGGCCGGGGAACAACATGTCCAGGTACAGGGTGATGGCCACGATTTGCGTGACCACATTCGCGTCGTGCACCAGCACCGGCACCTGGCCGCGCGGGTTGACCAGCTTGTAGTCCTCGCTGTACTGCTCACCCTTGTGCAGCTTGACCAGGGTGGGCTCGAAATTGGCACCGCTCATCTCCAGCAGCACATGCGGAACGAAGGAACAGGCGCCGGGGGCGAAATACAGTTTCATGCTCATGGTGTCTCCGGTTTCGGTTGGATTGGGCTGGGGCGTACGCTGACTTCCGAGCTGTGGACCTCGCGCTCGCCCTCGGGTGTGAGCAATCGTAATGCACCGGTGGCACCCAAGCCCAGGGCCAGCCCCTGCAGGCCGTCGCTGGTGTGGACCTGGCGCCCACGCAGCACATCGCGAGTGTCAAAGCGCGCTTGCAAAGGGGCAAAGCCTTGCTGTTCAAAGTCTTGCAGGGTGCGCACCAACGCCGGCATCAGGCGCAGCAAGGCCTCGCCAGCGCTCGCCTCGGGCCAGAGTTCGGCCAGCGCCGCCGGCGGGGTGGACAGCCCTTCGCCCGACCGCGGGCGGATGTTGATGCCAATGCCGATCACCACCTGGCTGCGCCCGCCCACGGTGGCCGCTTCGATCAGGATGCCGGCCAGCTTGCGCTCGTGCCACCACAGGTCGTTGGGCCATTTGAGCTGGATGTCTGGGTGCAGGCTCTCGGCCACCGACAGGCCGACCGCCAGCGACAGACCCGACCAATCGCGCGGCGTGTAGGGCAGGCCCAGTGAGAAGGTGAGCGAATCGCCCACCGCACTCTGCCAGGGGCGGCCCAGGCGGCCCCGGCCGGCGCTCTGGCGTTCGGCCACCAGCAAGGTGGGCTCGGTCTGGCCGGCGCGCGCGCGGCGCATCAACTCGGTGTTGGTCGAGTCCACCTCGGGCAGCACCTCGACGGTGAAGCCGGGCAACAGGGGGGAAACCTGTTCCCAGATCGATTCGGCAGGCCAGCGTTCCATAAGGTTCAACAGCGAGGGGGGCGACGGCCGGGCGACGGTGTGTGACGCGAAGCGGCTTCTGAGGAGCTCGGCGCCTGCCCCTGCCCCCTTCGCGCAGCCAGCGACGCTCAGGCTTTCTTCTTGCCTGACTTTTTCTTGTCCGACGTTTTTTTCTTCTTCTGGCTCGGGATCTTGGGTGTGTCGGCCCGGTTCTTGGGCGCCAGCAGGGTGCCACGGCAGTTCTTGCTGCCGCACCAGCAGGGGTACTCGGCCTTGAGCTTCTTGGTGTAGGGCTCGTCGATGATCAGGCCGTAGTCGTAGTTCAGCTCTTCGCCGGCGGCGATGTCACGCAGCGCCTTGATGAACACGCGGCCCTCTTCTTCGTCGGCCTCGCAGTTGGGGTCGCAACTGTGGTTGATCCAGCGCGAAGAGTTGCCACCGTACAGCGCATCAATCACCCGGTCCTCGTCCACATGGAAGTAGAAGGTGTGGTTGGGGTCGCTGGGGTCGTGCGGGTGGCGGTCCTGGGCTTCGTCCCAGCTGATGATCTCACCCACGTACTCGATGATCTTTTCGCCTTCGGCAAGGTCCTGCAGGGCGAACACGCCCTTGCCATGCACGCCCGAACGGCGGACCTGGATGCGCCGGCTGGACGCGGGGGCCTTCTTGGCGGCGGCAGGGCGTGGGGCGGGTGTTTTGGGCACGGTTTGAAAATTTGTTATGGTGAATTCATGCAGGTGCGCGCACGTACGTGTGTGTGCGAGCGCGCGTACGCGCGAGACGAAGGGATTGTATAGAGATGAAAACACTGGTCATTGCAGAGAAGCCGTCCGTGGCGCAGGACATCGTGCGCGCGCTCACGCCCGTGGCGGGCAAGTTTGAAAAGCACGACGACCATTTCGAGAGCGACACCTACGTGGTCACCAGCGCCGTGGGCCACCTGGTGGAGATCCAGGCGCCCGAGCAGTTCGACGTCAAACGCGGCAAATGGAGCTTTGCCAACCTGCCGGTGATTCCGCCGCACTTCGACCTGAAGCCGGTGGACAAAACCAAGAGCCGCCTGAGCGCCGTGGTCAAGCAGGCCAAGCGCAAGGATGTGACCGCGCTGGTGAACGCCTGTGACGCGGGACGCGAGGGCGAGCTGATCTTCCGCCTGATCGAGCAGTACGCCGGTGGCGCCAAACCGCTGGGCAAGCCGGTGCAGCGCCTGTGGCTGCAGTCGATGACGCCGCAGGCCATCCGCGACGGTTTTGACAGCCTGCGCAGCGACCAGCAGATGCAGGGCCTGGCCGACGCCGCCCGCAGCCGCTCCGAGGCCGACTGGCTGGTGGGCATCAACGGCACGCGTGCCATGACGGCCTTCAACTCGCGCGACGGCGGTTTCTTTTTGACCACCGTGGGCCGGGTGCAGACGCCGACGCTGGCCGTGGTGGTCGAGCGCGAGGAGCAGATCCGCAAATTCGTGAGCCGCGATTACTGGGAAATCCACGCCAGCTTCCTGGCCGAAGCCGGTGAATACGCGGGCAAGTGGTTCGACCCGGCCTGGAAGAAAGACGCGGAAGATGCCGAGAAAAAAGCCGAGCGCGTCTGGGATGCGCGCCGCGCCACTGAAATTGCCGACGCCGTGCGCGGCAAGGCCGCCACCGTCACCGAAGAGTCCACACCCAAGACCGAGGCTTCGCCCGGCCTGTTCGACCTGACCAGCCTGCAGCGCGAGGCCAACGGCCGCTTCGGCTTCTCGGCCAAGACCACGCTGGCGCTGGCGCAAAGCCTGTACGAGCGCCACAAAGCCCTGACCTACCCACGTACCGACTCGCGCCACCTGCCCGAGGACTATGTGCCGGTAGTCAAGCAAACCTTCGAGATGCTGGCCGACAAGGGCTTTTCGCACCTGCAGCCGCACGCCCTGGTGGCGCTCAACAACGACTACGTGCGCAAGCTGCCGCGCGTGTTCGACAACAAGAAGGTGTCGGACCACTTCGCCATCATTCCCACGCTGCAAGCGCCCAGTGGTCTCTCGGAAGCCGAATTCAAGCTCTACGACCTGGTGGTCAAGCGCTTCATGTCGGTGTTCTTCCCGAGCGCGCAGTTCATGGTGACCACGCGCATCAGCCAGGTGCAGGGCCACCACTTCAAGAGCGTGGGCAAGGTGCTGGTCAACCCTGGCTGGCAAGCGATCTGGGGCAAAGAGGCTGAGAAGGAAGGCGACGAGAACGCCAAGACCCTGGTGGCCGTCAAACCCGGCGAGATGGTGCGCACCGAGAGCGCCGAGGCCAAGGGCCTGAAAACCCGCCCGCCGGCCCGTTACTCTGAAGCCACGCTGCTGGGCGCCATGGAAGGCGCGGGCAAGCTGGTCGACGACGACGAGCTGCGCGAAGCCATGCAAGAAAAAGGGCTGGGCACGCCAGCCACGCGCGCGGCCATCATCGAAGGCCTGCTCAACGAGAAATACATGCTGCGCGAAGGTCGCGAACTGATCCCCACCGCCAAGGCCTTCCAGCTGATGACGCTGCTGCGTGGCCTGGAGGTGGAAGAACTGTCCAAGCCCGAACTCACGGGCGAGTGGGAGTACAAGCTCGCGCAGATGGAGCAGGGCCAATTGAGCCGTGGCCAGTTCATGGCCGAGATCGCGGCCATGACCGAGCGCATCGTCAAGAAGGCCAAGGAATACGACCGCGACACCGTGCCGGGCGACTACGCCACCTTGCAGACGCCTTGCCCCAAGTGCGGCGGCGTGGTCAAGGAAAACTACCGGCGCTTCGCCTGTGCGGGTGCCGACGGCGCAAGCGAAGGCTGCGGCTTCTCGTTCACCAAATCGCCCGGCGGACGCACCTTCGAGACACATGAGGCCGACCAGTTCCTGCGCGACCAGAAGATCGGCCCGCTGGAAGGCTTCCGCTCCAAGGCCGGCTGGCCCTTCGTGGCCGAGCTGGCGCTCAAGTACAGCGAAGAAGAAGGCAACTGGAAGCTGGAATTCGACTTCGGCGACGACAAGAACGAAGACACCGGTGAAATCGTCGACCTGAGCGGCAGCGAGAGCTTGGGGGCCTGCCCCAAGTGCGGCAGCCCGGTGCACGAGCACGGCAGCAACTATGTGTGCAGCAAGGCCGTGCCCACCAACGAGCAGCCCACGCCCAGCTGCGACTTCAAGAGCGGCAAGATCATCTTGCAACAGCCGGTGGAGCGCGACCAGTTCACCAAGCTGCTGGCCACGGGCAAGACCGACCTGCTCGACAAGTTCATGAGCATGCGCACACGCCGCCCGTTCAAGGCCTTCCTGGCCTGGAACCCCGAAGAGGGCAAGGTGACCTTCGAATTCGAGCAACGCGAAAGCAAGTACCCGCCACGCAAGACCTACGCGGCCAAGACGCCCGCCAAGAAAGCCGCGGCGAAGAAAGCGCCTGCAGCCAAAAAGGCCCCTGCCGAAAAGGCCCCGCGCAAGGCCGCCGTGGGCACGCTCAAACCCAGCGCCGCCCTGGCAGCCGTGATCGGCGACGGCACCTACGCCCGCACCGAGGTGGTCAAAAAAATCTGGGACTACATCAAGGCCAATGGCCTGCAGGACGCCGCCAACAAGCGCGCCATCAACGCCGACGCCAAGCTGCGCGAGGTCTTCGGCAAGGACCAGGTGACCATGTTCGAGCTGGCGGGGATCGTGGGCAAGCACCTGGGTGGGTAAAGCCATGCTCAGAGTGCGAACACGGCCAAACCACAACTAGACTCAATAACAGAATACCAAATTACTACTTATTGATGTAAAAACGGTCTCTTGAGATTCAACACTCTGGAGATCGTTTTCATGGCTACTACTCTTCTCATCACCGACGCAACCGGCAAACCCCGCAAGATCGACATTGCCAAAGGGCAGACCACACGGATTCCCGCTGAAAAACAGATGCGGATCGAAGTGGTCGATGAGTCTTTGCAGACCCCGCCCAAGCAACTCAAGGGCCGCCGTGTCGGTGATGACTTGGAATTGCTAACAGATGACACTCCGGTAACGGCCAGTCAGCCGGTCGCGAACGTGGTGGTCATCGAAAATTTTTATGCGACCGATGCCACCAGCCTTTACGCAGGCGCGGGCGAGCAAGCCGTTGCCTACCCAGGTGTCCAGAGTATCGCTTCTGGCGCTGATTTCACTTCTTTGAGTCCCGATGGCTCCGCAGCTGCGCTCCTGCCCGCGCCACTGCTGTCGCCGATGACTGCCGCTGTTGTTGGGGGTTTGGGCCTTGCAGCAGCAGCCAGTGGCGGTGGCAGCAACAGCACACCGAACAAGGTGCCTGTAGCCACCTTCAAGACCGCCCAGGTGGCAACCGAAGACGGCCCCAAAGTGACAGGCCAACTCACGGCAACCGACGGCGATGCAGGCGCACAGCTCACTTATGCCCAGGCCGGCACCCCGGTCGCAGGTTTGACCATCCATGCCGACGGCGCCTGGACCTTTGACCCCAGCAATACAGCCTATCAATCGCTGGGCGCTGGTGAAAAGAAAAGCATCACCGTCACATACAAGGTGACCGATGACCGCGGTGATTCAGCCACTGAGAGTTTTGTGATCACGGTCACGGGCGTTAACGACGCCCCCGTGGCAACGGCTTCAACCGTGAGCGTGCTCGAAGGCAAAACCGTGTCTGGCAACGTGCAAGCCACTGACGCCGATGCCGGCACTAAGCTGACCTATGCTCTGCTCCAACCGGCTCCAGTTGGCCTGACCTTCAAGGCCGATGGGAGCTACACCTTCGATGCAAGCAACATGGCATACGACAGCATGGCCGCGGGCGAAAAAAAGGTTTTAACAGTTCAGTTCAAGGCCAACGATGGCACTGTGGATTCAGCACCCCAAACGTTGGGCATAACGGTCATTGGGGTCAACGACGTAGCACTCATCACAGGCACGACGACGGGCTCGGTCACAGAAGACGCCTTGACGCTAAGCGCCGCTGGCACGCTGAACGTCACCGATGTCGACACGGGTGAAGCGGTTTTCAAAGCGCCTGCAACATCCGCACTGCAAGGCCAATACGGTGCTTTCACTTTTGACAGCAGTACCGGCCAATGGGGGTACGAAGCTGACAATGCCCACCTGCAACCCTTGGCCGCAGGTGCAACCGCTCGGGATGTACTCACGGTTACCACTGCAGACGGAACGACCCAAAAGATTGTGGTCACTCTCCACGGTATGAACGATGCGCCCGTGTTTCAAGTGACCAACGACGATGTGGCTGCAGTTCAACTGATCGAAGATCCGTCCAATGCAGTAACCGCCAGCGGTACCTTGTCGGTGTCGGATGTCGACACGCCTTCTGGCACGTACACCATCAGCAAAGTGGGGGTTGCGGCAGACAGCCAATACAAATTGTTGACGGGTGTTCAAAGCGATGACGACAGTACCCTCGCCAAATTTTTGGCCATGATGACGCTGACCTCGACCCCTAATCAGGGAACAGGAAAGCTGGTGTGGTCATTTGATTCAGGTCTTGCAACTGCTTTAGATGCCATTCCCCAAGACGAAGTCCTGAAACTGGAATACGAGATCACCGCCAACGATGGCCAAGGCGGACAAACGACACAGCTGGTGGTCGTGGCAATCACTGGCACCAACGATGCGCCCAAAGTTCAAATTCGAGCAGGCGATTCCTACGCGGGGACCGTGACCGATGCCCAGACGAATGTAACGGGCTCCTTGACCATCATCGACGAAGATGCAGTAGCCGCTTATTACGCAGGTGTGAGCTTCGATGGCGTCGCCATCACAGATGCAACCCTACTGGCCACCCTGAATGGCTTCTTCGGGTACGACAGCACCACCTCCACTTTCCAGAGCAAAAACGAAAACAACAACTTCGACTGGATTTTTCTGACAGCGGATGCCATGTCGGCGGGTCTGACCACAGGGTTGTCAGCGGGCACGCACGTGTTGACTTACCACATGGCGTTCGAGGATGCGTACCAAGTCCGTACATCTCAGGACATCAATATCTCTTTCCAAGTCTGATAGTCGGTTCAGGGAACTGATCGCTCAATTCAGGCGCGCAGGCGACAGCCAGCGCGCCTGATGTGCTTTCAGAATCGGTGTTTTCATTCGTCATACAAAAGAGACACCCCATGAAACACATCGGTTTTGTCGGCGCTTCCGGCCTCATGGGCCATGGCATGGCCAAAAACATCCGGGCCAAGGGCTTTGGTCTGTCCATCACGGTGCACCAGCGTCTGGAGCCGGTGCAGGACCTGCTGGCCGCCGGCGCACAGCGCGTGGCCAGCCATGCCGAACTCGCGGCCTGCGATGCCGTGGTGATCTGCGTCACCGGCTCGCCCCAGGTCGAGGCGGTGGTAACCGGGCCGCAGGGCCTGCTGTCCAAGGCCCGTCCGGGGCTGATCGTCATCGACACGTCCACCAGCGAACCCGAATCCACCCGGCAACTTGCGGCCTTGTGTGCCGAAAAGGGCGTGGTCTATGTGGACGCCCCGCTCACGCGCACCCCGGTCGAAGCAGAGGCCGGGCGCCTGAACACCATGGTGGGGGCCTCGGCCGAGGTGTTCGCGCAGATCGAGCCCCTGCTGCAGGCCTACTGCGAAAACATCTTCCATGTGGGCGAGACGGGGGCGGGCAACGTCATCAAGCTGCTCAACAACTTCGTCTCGCAGGCCATCTGCACGGCCACAGCAGAAGCCTTTGCCGTGGGCACCAAGGCCGGGGTCGATGTGCGCCAGCTGGTGCGCGTGGTCTCGGTCGGCGGGGCCAATTCCGGCCTGTTCCAGGCCATGGCCAAGACGCTGGACGGCGATTTCACCGGCCTGAAGTTCGAGCTGAACAACGCCGCCAAGGACCTGCGCTACTACTGCCACCTGACCGAGAGCGTGAAAGCGCCCTCGCTGATCGGCAGCAATGTGCACCAGGCGCTGAATCTGGCGGCAGCGCTGGGCTATGGCAACGAATTGGTGCCTTCGCTGGTCAAGGCGCAGTCCCGCATGAACGGGCTGCGCATTGGTGAGGCCTGAGGCGGGTAGCGGGCGTCAGCCCGCGACCACCCGGGCCATCTCCAGGCATTTGTTGGAGTAGCCCCACTCGTTGTCGTACCAGGCCATGAGCTTGACGAAGGTGCTGTCCAGCGCCATGCCGGCGTCGGCGTCGAACACGCAGGTCGCGCTCTCGCCGCGGAAGTCGGTGGAGACCACCTTGGCCTCGGTGTAAGCCAGCACGCCTTTGAGCGCGCCCTGGCTCTGGGCCTTCATTTCGGCGCAGATTTCGGCATAGGTGGCGGGGCTGTTGAGTTCTGCCGTCAGGTCGACCAGCGAGACATCGCTGGTGGGCACGCGCACCGAGCCGCCCGTGAGCTTGCCGTTGAGCGCCGGGATCACCTTGCCCACCGCCTTGGCGGCGCCAGTGCTGCTGGGGATGATGTTCTCCAGAATGCCACGCCCGCCGCGCCAGTCCTTGTTGCTGGGGCCGTCCACGGTTTTCTGTGTGGCGGTGGTGGCGTGCACCGTGGTCATCAGGCCACGCTTGATGCCCCATTTGTCGTTTAGCACCTTGGCCAGCGGGGCCAGGCAGTTGGTGGTGCACGAAGCGTTGCTGACGATGGCTTGGCCCGCGTAGGTGCCGTGGTTGACGCCGTAGACGAACATGGGGGTGTCGTCCTTGGAGGGGGCCGACAGGATCACCTTCTTGGCGCCTGCGGCCAGGTGCTTGCTGGCGCTGTCGTGGTCAAGGAACAAGCCGGTGGACTCGATCACCACATCAGCACCAACGTCCTGCCATTTCAGGTTGGCGGGGTCACGCTCCTGGGTCAGGCGGATGCGACGGCCATTGACGATGAGCGTGTCGCCTTCGACGGCCAGCTCGCCCTTGAAACGGCCGTGCACGCTGTCGTACTCGAGCATGTAAGCCAGGTAGGTGGGTTCGAGCAGGTCGTTGATGCCGACGATTTCGATGTCTTGAGGGAAGTTCTGCACGGCGGCGCGCAGCACCATGCGGCCGATGCGGCCAAAACCGTTGATGCCCAATTGGATCGCCATGTCTGTCTCTCTTTCTTTCAATACCGCCCAGGCCAAGTGGCCTGGGCATCATGTAACCGGGTACACGAGTTTATGAAATAAAGTTACATTTGGCCAGAGGCACGGGTTTGTTTTTGTTTAGTAACCGCCCCGGACGGCCGTCACAGCTCTGTGGCCTGCGCGATCGTGAGACCCACTTTCAAGCCCCGGCCATCTTCGCCCGCGTCCAGATTCAACTGCGCGCCCAGGATGCGGGCGTATTCGGCCACGATCGCCAAACCCAGACCCGAACCCTGGCGCAAGGTTTCACCCGCCGGCCCCTGCGCCCAGCGGCTCAGCAATCGGGCACGCTCAGCGGGGTCAATGCCGGGGCCGTTGTCCAGCACCGACAGACGCACCCCCCCTTGCGGTTCCGGGGCCAACGCCACCGTCACGCGTGGGACCGCGCCATCGGTCGGTCGGCCATAACGCAAGGCGTTGTCGATCAGGTTGTCGAGCACGCCTTCGAGCAGCGCGCGCTGGGCCTGCACGGGCACCGGCGCATCGAGTCCGCGCCCGCCCAAGTCCACGCCCAGGCTGTCGGCACGCGGCAGGTGGCGCAACAGGGTGTCGCGCACCACCTCGTCGAGCCGCAGCGCCTGGGGCTGCAGCACTTCGCGCGCCTCCTGGGCCAGCGCCAGCGCCAACAATTGGTCGATCAGGTGGCTGGCGCGGGCCTGGCTTTGGGCAATGCTGCGCAGTTGCTCGCGCCAGACCTGGGGATCGCTGTGCGAGAGGCCGTATTCGGTCAGCGCGCGGATGCCCGCCAGCGGCGTGCGCAACTCGTGTGCCACGTTGCCGGCAAACTCTTTCTGGCTGCGCACCGTGCGCCCCACGCGGGCCAACAGGGCGTTGATGGCCTCGCCCAGGCGCTGCACGTCGCTGGTGCGGGCAGACACGGCCACCGGCGTGAGGTCGCGCGCGTCGCGCTGGGCCACCGCGCGCTCCAGGTCCAGCAGGGGCTGCACATCGACCTGGATGGCGCGACGCAGCCACAAGGCCAGCAGGCCCAGCAGCACGATCTGGGGGGCGATCGAGAAAAACAGCAAACGCTCAAACAGGGTGTTGCGGCTGCGCGTGGTCTGGCCGACCACCACCTTGAAGATCGAGGGACGGGTGCGCGAAATCACCACCGTGCGCAGCGGCTGGTTCTGGAACGTGGCCTCGCTGAAATGCGGCGCATGGCCGGTCGGCAACAAAGGCAGGTCCAGCCCCGGATGGCCCGCCAGCAAGCGGCCATCGTCGAAATAGACCGCGAAATACATCGACTCGTTCTGGTCGAACAGCAGGGTGCGCATTTCGGCGGCCGTGAGGCCCAGGGTCAGACCGCCGTCTTCGGCATGGCGCACATGGGTGGCCACGGCGTAGGCGTCGTCGAGCAAGGCGCGGTCAAAGGCCTGCTGGGTGAAGTAGCGCGCCACCCCCAGCGCCACCAATACCCCCAGCAACCAGGTCAACGCCAGCGGCACGATGACGTGGCGCAACAGGCGGTGGCGCAGCGACGGCGCTGTGTCTTGGGGCGCGGCAGTGTTCACGGCGCGGTGTCTTCTTCGATGCGGTAGCCCAGACCCCGCAAGGTGCGGATCGAGGCCCCCGAGCCTGCAAATTTTTTGCGCAGGCGCGAGATGAAGGCTTCCAGCGCGTTGTCGGCCAGTGCGTCGTGCAGGTCCGACAGCTTGTCCGACAGGTCTTTCTTGCTCACGGTGCGGCCGGGCGGGGACAGCAGTTCGGCCAGCACCTCGTACTCACGTGCCGGCAAATTCAAGGCTTGGCCGTTCACCAGCACCCGGCGTGGCAGGCGTTCCAGTTGCAGGCCCGCCACCTGTACCTGCTCGTCGGCGCCCTGGCTGCGCCGCACCAGGGCGCGCAGCCGGGCCTCGACCTCGGCCAGCTCGAAGGGTTTGCCCAGGTAGTCGTCGGCGCCAGCGTCCAAGCCGGCAATGCGTTCGTCGGTGCGGTTGCGCGCGGTCAGCACCAGGACAGGAGTCTTGTCGCCACGCCCGCGCACCTCGCGCAGCAAGGCCAGACCGCTGCCCATGCCGCTGCCGGGGCGGTCATGCAGCGGCAGGTTGAGGTCCAGCAGCACGGCATCGAAAGATTGCACGCGCCACCAGTGGGCGGCGGTGGCCAGATCGCCCACGGCTTCGACGCGGTGGCCGCTGTCGCTCAGGCTGCGGTGCACCACGGCTTGCAGCACGGGATCGTCTTCGACCAGGAGGATGCGCATGGCAAGAAAAGGGGAAAGTCGGGGCCGGGACAGCAAGTCAGGTGCTGGTCAGGCCGCTTGTTCGATAAACCAGCGCATGAGCATACGACACTTGTATCTACCGTCCAGCCTGCTGGCGCTGGGCCTGCTGGCGGGCCCGCTGCCCGCCTGGGCCCAAGGCACGCCGACAGCGGCCGCAACCGCCGCCCAGACCGCCGCGGCTTTGGGCACCCGCCTGCAACTGGCCCAGGTGCTGGACGCCGCAGGCCGCAACCCCGATGCCCAAGCCGCACTGCGCGCCCTGGACGCCGCCCGTGCCGATGTGCGCGCGGCCAACCGTGCGCCCGCGCCGACGCTGTCGGCCGGGGTGTCCTCCATCGACCTGAAAAACGGCACCGGCGGGGGGTCGTTCTGGAGCCAGCAGCGCCTGGACAAGTCCCTCGGGCTGGACTGGACCTGGGAACGCGGCAACAAGCGCGGCCTGCGCACCGAAGCCGCCGAACGCAGCGCCCAGGCGTCCCAGGCCGACGCGCAGGACATGCGGGTGCAGCAACAAATCGGTGCCCTGGGCGCCTTTTACGACCTGCTGAGCGCGCAAGAGAAGCTGCAGACCCTGCAAGCCCTGGCCGACAGCGCGCAGACCCTGGCGCACACCGCCGAGTTGCGGCTCAAGGCCGGCGACCTCTCGGCCCAGGACACCGCGCGCACCCGCATCGAAGCCGAACGCGCCCAGGCCGACCTGCAATCGGCCCGGCTGGAACACCAGCAAGCCCTGCAGACCCTGGCCGTCTGGACGGGCCAGCATGTGCCCGCCGGTGGCTGGCGGGCAGAAGGCGCCTGGCCCCAGGCCGACGCCACCCCGACAAGCGCCGACATCGACACCCTGGTCGAGCAACGGCCCGATGTGGTGGCCGCGCTGGCCCGCCTGGCCGCCGCCGAAGCGGCTTTGCAAGGCGCACAGGCGCTCAACCGCGCCGACCCGACCTTGGGCGCCACCTTCGACCACTACCCCGACGGCCAGCAAACCCACCGCTTGCTGGCCCTGCGCATCTCGATCCCGATCAACGGCTTTTCGCGTTTTGAAGGCGAAATTGGCCGCGCCCTGGCCCAGAAAGACCTGGCCCAGGACCTGCTGGACAAGACCCGCATCCAGGCCCGCGCCGAGTTGCTGAGCTTGCAGCAGGCCTGGCAAAGCCAGACCGCGCGGCTGCAGACCTACGAGCGCCGCATCCTGCCGCAAGCCCGACAGGTGGCCGCCCAGGCCGAGCTGGCCTACACCCAGGGCGGCTTGACCCTGACCGACCTGCTGGACGCACGCCGCACCCTGCGCGCCACCCAGCTCGAAGCCGTGGGCGTGCACAACGACCACGCCAAAGCCCTGGGCACCTGGCAGCTGCGCACCGCACCCTGAGCCCCGTCCACATCCCTCCCAACACACCGAGGTTCGTCCCTCCATGCGCCTTATGCACCGTCTGCGTCCCCTGCACCCCGTCGTCCTGAGCCTGGCCTTGTTGGCCGGCTGCCAGGACAAGACCGACACCGTGGCCGCACCGCCACAGCCCATCATCGAAAACCACCAACTGCGCTACCCGGCGGGACACCCTCAGCTGGCTTTGCTGGTGACCGAAGCGGCCCAGGCCGCACGCCAGTTTGAAGTGGCGTTGCCCGCGCGCCTGGTGTGGAACGAGGAGCGCACCCAGCGCATTTACCCCGCGTTTGCCGGCCGCGTCAGCCGCATCGCGGCAGATGTGGGCCAGCGCGTGGCCCCTGGCCAGGTGCTGGCCGAGCTGGCCTCGCCCGAGTTCGGTGCGGCCCAGGCAGACACCGCGCGCGCGCAGGCCGACGCCCAGCTGGCCAGCCAGGCCCTGCAGCGCCAGCGCGAGTTGTTTGCCGCTGGCGTGGTGGCCCGCAAGGACCTGGAGCAGGCCGAGGCCGAGGCTGCACGCGCCCAGGCCGAGGTGGCGCGCGCCCAGGCCCGCACCCGGCTGTACGGCAGCGGCACGGGGGTGAACCAGCTGCTGGGCCTGCGCGCCGACATCGCCGGCGTGGTGGTAGAACGCAACCTCAACCCCGGCCAGGAGCTGCGGCCCGACGGCGGCAACGCGGCCCCGCTCTTTGTGGTGACCGACCCGACCCGTTTGTGGGTGCAGATCGACGCGCAAGAGGCCGATTTGCGCGACCTGCGCCCCGGCGCCAAAGTGCAGCTGGTGGTGCCGGTGCTGGGCGAGGCACCGCTGGAGGCCACCATTGGCGCGGTGACCGACCAGATCGACCCCGGCTCGCGCAAGATCAAGGTCCGCGCCAGCGTGGCCAACCCCCAGCGACTGCTCAAGGGCGAGATGCTGGGCACGGTGCGCTACGCCCGGGCCGTGGGCGACAGCGTGCAGGTGCCGGCCAGTGCCGTCTTTTTGCGCGGGCAAGCGCACTATGTGTTCGTGCAAAGCAGCGCGGGGGTGTTTGAACCGCGCGATGTGACGGTGCGTGTCGACGGCACGCACCAGGTGCTGCTGGGCCAGGGGCTGCAAGCTGGCGAGCAGGTGGTGGTGCAAAACGGCTTGCTGCTGGCGCGTGAGTTGCGGCTGGCACAGGAAGCGGCGCATGTGCATGCCGCCAGCGCGGCGCAGGACAAGCCATGAAAAAGCTGATCCACTACGCGCTGAACCAGCCGCTGTTCATCGTGCTGGGCACGCTGCTGTTCGCCATGGCCGGCATGGTCGCGTTCAAGAACCTGTCGGTCGAGGCCTTCCCCGATGTGACGGACACCCAGGTCACGGTGATCGCGCTGCACCCCGGCCGCGCCGCCGAAGAGGTGGAAAAGCAGGTCACGCTGCCGCTGGAAGTGGCACTGGCCGGTTTGCCCAACGCCATCCGGGTGTTCTCGCACACCCAGTTCGGCTTGTCGTTCACCGTGGTCACCTACAACGACAACGCCGATGTGAACATCGCGCGCCAACAGGTCAATGAACGGCTGCGTGGCGTCGACCTGCCGCCCGGCGTGGAGGCCCACATCGCCCCCAATGCAACGCCGGTGGGCGAGATCATGCGTTACCGCCTGCGCGGCGATGGCAAGACCCCCACCGAGCTGCGGACACTGGAGGACTGGGTGGTCGAGCGCGCCTTGCGCCAGGTGCCTGGGGTGGCCGATGTGGTGGCGATCGGGGGCTTCATCAAGCAGTACGAGGTGCAGCCCGATCTGGAAAAACTGCGCGCTTACAAGCTGACCTTTCAAAACCTGCTCGACGCCTTGGGGCGGGGCAGCTCGAACGCGGGCGGCAGCTACGTGGCCCAGGGCCTGCAACAGTTCGCCATCCGGGGCATCGGCCTGCTGCGCTCGCCCGAGGAAATCGGCCAGGTGGTGGTGGCCACGCGCAACGCCACGCCGGTTCTGGTGCGCGATGTGGCCGAAGTGAAAATCGGCGCCGTGCCACGGCTGGGCACCGTCGGGCAAGACCTGGACAACGATGTGGTCACCGGCATCGTGGTCATGCGCAAGGGCGAAAACCCGAGCGTGGTGCTCAAGGGGGTGAAAGAACGCATCCGCGAGATCAACGAGCGCGGGCTGCCGCCGGGCGTGCAGGTGGTGCCGTTCTACGACCGCACCTGGCTGATGGACAAGACCCTCTCCACCGTGTTTCGCAACCTGGTGGAAGGCGCCTTGCTGGTGTCGCTGGTGCTCTACATTTTCCTGTCCAATTTGCGCGCCAGTCTGGCGGTGGTGGCGGTGATCCCGCTGGCGCTGCTGTCCACTTTCATGGGCTTGAAGATCATGGGGGTGCCCGCCAACTTGCTGAGTCTGGGCGCCATGGACTTTGGCATCATCGTCGATGGCGCGGTGATCGTGGTCGAAAACATCATGCACCGCCTGGCCGAACGCGGCGAAGGCATGAACGAGAAAGAGCGCAAGACGCTGATCGCGCAAGCGGCCAACGAAGTGGGCCGCCCCACGCTGTTTTCGATGTTGATCATCATTGCAGCGCACATCCCGATTTTTGCCTTGCAACGCCACGAGGGGCGCATCTTCCAGCCCATGGCCCTGTCGGTCACGGCCGCGCTCATCGGCTCGCTGGTGTTTTCGCTCACCCTGGTGCCGCTGCTCAGTTACTGGATGCTGCGCAAGGGCTTGCCCCACACGGACAACCGGGTGGTCGGCACCGCCAAACGGCTGTACCTGCCTTTGCTGCACTGGGCCTTGGCGCATCGGCGCCAGGTGGTGGGCATCGCGATCGGCTGCTTTGTGCTGGCCATGGGGGCGGCGTCGCGGCTGGGCTCGGAGTTTTTGCCGGAACTCAACGAGGGCACGATCTGGGTCAATGTGCGGCTGCCCGCCAGCGTCTCCAACGACGAGGCCACACGCATCCTGCGCCAGGTGCGCCAGACGCTGTTGTCGGTGCCCGAAGTGCGCACCACGGTGTCCAAGGCCGGCCAGCCCGAAGATGGCACCGACCCCAAGACCATCAGCATGGCCGAGGTGTTTGTCGACCTCAAGCCGCAGTCGCAGTGGCGCCTGGGCATGACGCGGGAAAAGCTGATCGAGGAAATGGACCAGGCCGTCACCGCTTTGCCCGGCATGGAGCCCACCTTCTCGCAACCCATCCGCGACAACGTGCTGGAGTCCATTTCCCAGATCGACGGGCAGATCGTGATCAAGGTCGCGGGGGACGACCTGGCGGTGCTGCGGCAAACCACCGAAGCCATCGAGCGCGAGATCAAGCAAGTGCGCGGCGTGCGCCGGGCCGAGATCGATCGGCAGGGCGATCTGCCGCAGCTGTTGATCAACATACAGCGCGAGCAAGCCGCACGCCACGGCCTGAACGTGGGGGATGTGCAGGACGTGGTGGAGGCCGCTTTGGCCGGCAAGGGCGCCACCACCTTGTGGGAAGGTGAGCGCCGCTTCGATGTGGTGGTGCGCCTGCCCGGCGAGCGGCGCGCGATCTCGGAACTGCAAAACACCCCGATCCCACGGCCCGAGGGCGGCTACGTGAACCTGGGAGAAGTCAGCAAGATCGAACAGGTCAGTGGGGCCATGAACATCGCCCGCGAAGGCGGGCGGCGCACCATGGCGATTGGCATCTTCATCAAGGGCCGCGACATGGGCTCGGTGGTGGCGGACATGAAAAAACGCGTGGCCGCCAACGTCCAGGTGCCCGACAACTACGCTGTGAATTGGTCGGGCGAGTTCGAGAACCAGGAGCGCGCCATGCAGCGCCTGTCGGTGGTGGTGCCGATCTCGCTGCTGCTGATCTTCGTGCTGCTGTTCGACGCGTTCCATTCGGTCAAGTCGGCGGCGCTGATCCTCATCAACGTGCCACTGGCACTGATCGGGGGCTTTGTCGCGCTGTGGGTGTTTGGCATCCCGCTGTCGGTGTCGGCGGCCATTGGCTTCATCGCGCTGTCGGGTCAGGCGGTGCTCAACGGGGTGGTGATGCTGTCGGTGTTCCAGCAGCTGCGCAACGCCGGCTACAGCGTGCTTGATGCCGTCAAGGAAGGCGCCATGCAGCGCCTGCGCACGGTGCTCATGACTGCCATGCTGGCGGCCCTGGGCCTGCTGCCCATGGCCATGAGCCACGACATCGGGTCGGAAACCCAGCGCCCGCTGGCCATTGTGGTGATTGGCGGTCTTATCACGGCAACATTATTAACTTTAGTAGTATTACCAGTGCTCTATGTGGTATGGTTTTCGAAAGAAAAACAACCCCTAGAGCAGACATGAACCTTTGGAGACCCACCCGGGATTTGTGGCGATCGGCCGAGCCCCGTGAACGCGTGAAGCTGGTGCTCGGCCGGCTGCTGTACCCCGGACCGACCCGGTCCTGGCTGTCCTTCCTGCACGCCGACGAGCTGCTGTGGCGCCAGGCGCACCGGCTTCCGCAACTGCTGACCCGCATTTACCGCCCCTACGCTCTGCGCACGCTGTCCTCACACCAGCGTGTGCAGCACATGATCGGGCACTACACCGCACTGCACCGCCTGGGGCTGCGCGCCCTGCTGGAGCAGTCGGTCGACGTCCCTTTGCGCCTGCTCGATCTGCCCACCAAGAACCAGACGCCGGCCCACCTGCAGTTCGTGTCGGTGCACGACGGCCACCGCGAAGGCGAAGCCCATCTGCACCTGGTGTGGAGCGGGCACACCTTGTATGCGCTGTCGTTCTTGCTGCGTCAGCAGGGCGAGGCCTGCCAGATGGTGGTGACCCGCCTGCAGGGCACCGGCCACCCCCAGGCACGTGAGCGGGTGCGCGAGGCCACCAAGAGCCTGCATGGCCTGCGTCCGGCTGTGCTGATGGCGCAGGCCGCGCGGCAGATGGCACTGAGCATGGGATGCCACGAGGTGCTGCTGGTATCCAACCGGCACCGGGTGGCCCTCAACCCGATGCGGCGCTGGAAGATGCAGTCCGACCTGGAAGGGCTGTGGCAAGAGCTGGGCGCACAGCACAGCCCCTGCGGCTTGTTCACGGTGTCACCGGTGGTCGAGGTGCCACAGGATTTCAGCAGCGTGGCGTCGAACAAACGCGCCGAGGCGCGGCGCAAGGCCGACCTGCTGCAACTCACCCTGAACAGCATCGACCAGCTGGTGCGCGCCTTGGCGCGCCCAGCCGCATCAGCCTAAACCAATGGGCGCCGGCGCGCGCGACACGATCAGGCTGAACAGCTTTTCGTATTCCCCCGCCGGGGGGTAGTGCCCTGTCAGGGGGTCGGCGTTTTGCTCGAAGGCGGCGTCGATCTCGGCCCAATCCTGCGCGTTCAGCACTTTCTCAGCCTCAGGCAGGATGACCTCTTCCTCCAGGTTCATGTGGTCCAGGTAGAAGTTCACGTATTTCGTGAAGGCTTCTTCAAAGGCCGCGCGGCGCGAGGGCCCGAGCAGTTCCCAGGACAGCAACAGGTGCTGCAGCTCCCGGGCGGCCTTTTCGCTGTACATGTGGTCGCGCTCCAAGCGGTCAACGGCGCCCAGCACCTTGGGCGACGCCTTGACCACCTTGGGAAACAGCAGGTTCGACTCCTTGGGGTGGTGCAGGCGCTCGGGAAACTCGTCGATGTAGAACAACATGGCGCGCACCACATCAAAGAAGGTCTTTCGCCCTTCTTCGGGACCACGCTGGACCAGCATGCGCATGGACTGGAGCATGGCCGCCAGCGAGGCGTGTTCGTCGCGGATGATTTGCAGGCTGCGGGGTAAGGCCATGGTGCGTCTCCTGAAAGGAATGGCCCCAGTGTGCAGAAATGGCGCTCGGCCATTCCTGACGCACGTCAAGAAACCGGCGATTCCCCGACCGATTGGACGGGGAATGATCGGGTGGGGAATTTCCAGCGCTTGAGCATCAGGGCATTGGTCATCACGCTGACCGAGCTCAGTGCCATGGCACCGCCCGCGATCACCGGGCTGAGGTAGCCCAGCGCCGCCAAGGGGATGCCGGCCGTGTTGTAGGCAAAGGCCCAGAACAGGTTTTGCCGGATCTTGGCCACGGTGCGGGCCGAGATGTCGAGCGCCGCCGCCACCAGGGCCACATCGCCACGCATGAGCGTGATGCCTGCGGCGTGCATGGCCACGTCGGTGCCATTGCCCATGGCCAGGCCGACGTCGGCGGCGGCCAGGGCCGGCGCGTCGTTCACCCCGTCACCCACCATGGCCACCACCCGTCCCCCCTCGCGCAAGCGGGCCACGGCCTGGGCCTTGTCACCGGGCAGCACCTCGGCCAGCACTTCGCCGTTCTCGGGGCGCAGCCCCAGGCGCCGTGCCATGGCCTCGGCCGCCGCACGGTTGTCGCCGGAGATCATCACCAGCTGCAAACCCCGCGCACGCAGAGCGTCGAGCGCCTCGCGCGCACCGGCCTTGGGTTCGTCGCCAAAAGCCAGCAGCAGCAGCCCTTGCACCCCGCCAGACGTGCGCTCGGCCAGGGCCGACAAGCTGGCACCCTGGTTCTGGAAGCGGGCAATGTCGGCTTGCCACGGGTCCACGTCCAAGCCCTCCTGCTGCAACCAGCGCAAGCTGCCCAGCAGCAGTTCGCGCCCGTCCACACGGGCCTGCACGCCGCGGCCCGGCACGGCCTGCACGTCCTGTGCGGCGGGCAGGGTCACGCCCTCAGCGGCCGCGACCACAGCCCGCGCCAGCGGGTGTTCGCTGCCGCTTTGCACGGCGGCGGCCAGCGCCAGCGCGGTGGGCCCGTCCTGGCCCGGTGCAGCGACCTGACCGATCAGGCGCGGTTGGCCCACGGTGAGGGTGCCGGTCTTGTCGAACGCCACGGTCTGCACCTTGTGCGCCATCTCCAGCGCCTGCGCGTCCTTGATGAGGATGCCCTCTTTGGCCGCCACACCCGTGCCCGCCATGATGGCTGCCGGCGTGGCCAGCCCCAAGGCGCAGGGGCAGGCGATCACCAGCACGGCCACCGCGTGGATGAGCGCATGTTCGTAGCCCGCCCCCGCCCAGCCCCAGGCGAGACCGGTGAACAAGGCGATGGCCAGCACCACCGGCACGAAGATTTCGGCCACGCGGTCCACCAGGCGCTGGATGGGGGCCTTGGCCGCCTGGGCGTCTTCGACCAGACGGATGATGCGCGACAGCAGGGTTTCCTGGCCCACGGCGCTGACCTGCATGCGCACCAGGCCCTCGCCGTTGATCGAACCGCCGGTGACCGCCGCCCCGACCGCCTTGGGCACCGGCAGGGGTTCACCCGTCAGCATGGATTCGTCGACCTGGGTCTGGCCTTCGAGCAACACGCCGTCGAGCGCAAAGCGTTCGCCCGGCTTCACCACCAGCAAGTCCCCCACTCGGATTTCCTCGACCGGCACCTCCTGCTCGCCTTCGTCGGTGATGAGGTGCGCGGTGTCGGGCCGCAGCGCATGCAGCGCGCGGATGGCCTCGGTGGTCTGGCGTTTGGCACGGGCTTCCAGCCATTTGCCCAGCAGCACCAGCGTGATGACCACGGCCGAGCCTTCAAAGTACAGGTGGGGCGCATGGCCCGCATGGGCCGTCAGCCACAGCCACACCGACAGCAGCCAGCCGGCGCTGGTGCCCAGCGCCACCAGCAGGTCCATGTTGCCGGTCAGGGCCTTGGCCGCATGCCAGCCAGCCTTGTAAAAACGCGCCCCCAGGATGAACTGCACCGGGGTGGCCAATGCAAACTGCAGCCAGGCCGGCAGCATCCAGTGGTGGCCGAACACATCCCCCAGCATGGGCACGACCAGTGGCGCCGACAAGGCTAGACCCCAGGCCACCGGGGAAAAGCCGGTCCAGGGCCCGCTGTCTTGCATGGCGGCCGTCTGCGACAGGGCCAGGGGCTCGTAGCCAGCGTCACGGATGGCGCGGCGCAGCACGCCTTCGTTGACATTCAGGTCGCACACCGTCACATGGGCCGATTCGGTCGCCAGGTTGACGGCAGCCCCCTCCACACCAGGCACTTTTTGGAGGGCTTTTTCGACACGGGCCACACACGAGGCACAGGTCATGCCCCCGATGCCGATGTCATAAGTCTGCTGCGAAGAATTGATCTGTGTCATGTCAGGGGCGGGCTGCAGGGGTATGCTTGTGTCATACCACCAAGGGTATGAATCAAAGGATACACCCATGAAACAGGTTTTCGATGTGGAAGGCATGAGCTGCAACCACTGCGCCAAGGCGGTGACCAAAGCGGTGCAGCAACTCGACCCACAAGCGCAGGTCCAGGTGGACCTGGCGGGCAAGAAGGTCGAAGTGGAGTCTGCACAGCCGCGTGAAGCCCTGGCCAAAGCCATTGCCGACGAGGGTTACCAGGTCGGCGCCTGATTTTTCAACGGAGGTTCATATGAAAAGCAATGTTGGCGGCATCGACCGCACCCTGCGCATCGCCATCGGTGCGGTGCTGGTCATCCTGGCCATCACCGGTCAGGTGGGCCTGTGGGGCTGGATTGGCTTGCTGCCCCTGGCCACCGGCTTGCTGGGCTGGTGCCCGCCTTACAGCCTGTTGGGCATCAACACCTGCAAAAACCGCAACCTGCCCGAATGAGTGGGCCGACACATCCCGCAACAAGACTTTACAAATCTCTGCACACCGGCTGCATCGGCGACACATGGGCAGCACAGACTCAGCTGCATCCCGGTGAGATGGCTCTCGGGAGCTTTTCGAAGGAGCGAGAAATGAAACCGATTCGTCTGTCCCTGACCGCTGCGGGCCTGTTGCTGGCCCTGGGGAATGCCGCCTTTGCACAGACTGGCCCGGCAGCCGGTCCCATGGCAGGTGGCATGCCCCATGGGCATGGCGCGCAAGGCCCCCAAGCTGAAAAAATGCGGGAACACAAGGCGGGCCACCAGGGTGAGCGCCATGCCAAGCACCTGGCCGAACTGAAAACCAAACTCAAGCTCGAAGCCGGTCAAGAAGCCGCCTGGAAAACCTTTGCCGAGGCCCTGCAGCCACACAGCACCCCGCCGGCACGCCTGGACCGCGCAGCACTGGCCAAGATGACGACACCTGAACGCATCGACCAGATGCAGGCTTGGCACGCACAACACGATGCCGACATGAAAAAGCACGCCGACGCCACCAAAACCTTCTACGCCGGCCTGAACGCAGAGCAAAAGAAGACTTTTGATGCTGAAAGCGGCCGCTTCATGCAGCACGAAATGGGCGCGGGCATGCACCGCCACAAGCGCGAACACGCTGGCCACTGAAGCCTGCGCGCGCACCGCCGCCTTGTCGCCAGGCGTTTTGGCGATTGACGTGGGTCAAGACAGCGGCCCCCACAGGCCGATAAGCTCTTGACCCATGTCACATCCCCCTGTTTCGCAGCCGCCCAGGCCGTTACTGCCCCCCATCCTGCCCGTTGAACCCGACCAGCCTTTGCGCTGGCTGGTGCTGGGTTTCCGCGACCTGTGCCGAAACCCCTGGCTGAGCCTGGCCCATGGCCTGGTCATGGCCGTAGCGGGCATCGTGTTCACCTGGCTGGCCTACGACCAATTCTGGCTGCTCGCGGGCTTGGTGTCGGCCTTCATGGTGCTGGCGCCGGTGCTGGCCACCAGCCTGTATGCCGTGAGCCGGGCCATCGAGCGGGGTGAACAGGTCGACCTGCACCTGCTGCTGCGCACCTGGACACGTTGGAACCTGCGCCTGCAAACCCAGCCTGACAGTTACTGGGCTTTGATCCGCTTTGGCTTGCTGCTGGCGATGGCAGCAGTGGGCTGGGTGTTCACTTCATCGGCTTTCATCCAGTTGATGGCGCCGGTGCCCATCCACACCCCCATGGACTTTGTGCGCCATGTGGTGGCCAGCCAGGAACACCGCCTGTTTGAGCTTTGGCTGGCTCTGGGCGGCCTGATGGCGGCGCCGGTGTTTGCCTCCAGTGTGGTGTCCATGCCGTTGCTGCTGGACCGGCGCGTGAGCGTGCTCGAAGCCGTGCTGACCAGCTGGAAAGCTGTGCTGAACCACCCCATCACCATGGCTTTGTGGGCCTTCTTGCTGATGGGCCTGTCCTTGCTGGGGCTTTTTTCGCTGTTCCTGGGCCTGATCCTGGTGGTTCCTTTGCTGGGCCATGCGAGCTGGCACGCCTACCGCGAACTGGTGGATGTGCGCCATTTGCCTGCCCGGCTGGACGAAGACGAGGCCCGGCCATGATGGGTTTCAGCGAAGAACAGTTTGCCTGGTTCGGCCTGACGGTCGGTGTTGGTGCCTTCATGCTCTACATGCTGTTCATCATTGGGCAGCTGGCGTGGGAATCCAAGGCTGGCAAGTTCGGAACCTTCGTCATTTTTCTGGGTCTGGCCTTCGGCATGGTGGGTTTCATCGCCAAAGGGGTGATCCAGTGGCTGATCGACACCCATTGAATCCGGCCCGTCAGGGCCAAAAAAATTTTTATCTGAACAAAGCTGTGGATAAAAAAAGGGCAAGGCCCCAGTTATCCACAGCTTGGTGTTCAAAGGCCGACTTGTTCATCTTGGTGCGACAGTTCGAAAGCACACCCGCCCACACCTTTGGAAATGCGGCAAGTGCTTGTTCAAAAAAGAAAAAAATGGCTTTTCCACACACAGAGGCGTTCCTTATCTACTACGACTAATTTGAGATATAGAAGAAGAGGAAAGACAAGAACAACTTCCGAAAGGCTCATTTTTAACGGGCTGTTAAGATTTGCGATTTACAGCTTTCGGTCCATGTCGATTTCTCCTGCCACCGCTGCCGTCTATGACATCAAGAGCGCAGACCTGCCTCTGGTGGCTTTCCAGCTCAAGTCGCTGGATTTGCAAGCCGTTGCACAGGCGCTGGAACAGCAATTGGCCGAGACACCTGGTTTTTTTGACCAGGACCCCGCTCTGATCGATCTGGATGCGCTGGCCACCGAAACCGGTGAAATGGATTTCACCGGTTTGCTGGCTTTGCTGCGCCAGCACCACCTGTCTCCGCTGGCCGTCAAGACCACCCGACCCGAATGGCTGGCTGCAGCCAAAGCCGTCGGCTTGGCACAAGCCGACGATGCCCGCATTCGCCGCCAGGCCCCTGCAGTGCCTACAGCCCCGGTCGCGGCACCTGCCCCCGTGGCCACAGCGCCTGCACTGACCGATGCCATGGTGATCGACAAACCCTTGCGTTCAGGCCAGCAGGTGTATGCCAAGGGCCGTGACCTGATCGTGCTGGCCATGGTCAATCCTGGTGCCGAGGTGCTGGCCGATGGCCACATCCATGTCTATGCGCCCCTGCGTGGCAAAGCGATTGCTGGCGCGCGCGGGTTCAGTGGCGCGCGCATCTTTGCCCAGAACATGGACCCTGAACTGATTTCTATTGCCGGGGTCTACCGCACCAGCGAAAACCCCCTGCCCGCCGATGTGCGGGGCCACGCAGCGCAGGTCAGCCTGCAAGGCGGGCCCGAGGGCGAGAAGCTGCGCATCGTGCCTCTGAAAGCCTGAATTTCCACCGATTTCCAACAGAAAGAAAAACCATGGCCAAAATCGTTGTAGTGACCTCCGGTAAGGGAGGGGTGGGCAAGACCACCACCAGCGCCAGTTTTGCCACTGGCCTGGCCCTCAAGGGCTTCAAGACCGCTGTCATCGACTTCGACGTGGGCCTGCGCAACCTGGACCTGATCATGGGCTGCGAGCGCCGTGTGGTGTACGACTTCATCAACGTGATCCACGGCGAAGCCAACCTGCACCAGGCGCTGATCAAGGACAAGCAGTGCGAGAACCTGTTCGTGCTGGCGGCTTCGCAAACCCGCGACAAGGACGCGCTGACGCAAGAAGGCGTCGAGAAGGTCCTCAAGGACCTGGCCGAGATGGGTTTCGAGTACATCGTGTGCGACTCGCCCGCCGGCATCGAAACCGGTGCCCTGATGGCCATGCACTTTGCCGATGAGGCCTTGATCGTCACCAACCCGGAAGTGTCTTCGGTGCGCGATTCCGACCGCATCCTGGGCATGCTGGGCAGCAAGACCAAGCGCGCCATCGAAGGCGCCGAGCCGATCAAGGAGCACCTGCTCATCACCCGCTACAACCCCAACCGGGTGGAAGACGGCCAGATGCTGTCGCTGCAGGACATTCAGGACATCCTGCGCATCAAGCTGATGGGTGTGATTCCCGAGAGCGAAAATGTGCTGCAGGCCTCCAACCAGGGCACGCCCGCCATCAACATGTCTGGCACCGACGTGGCCGAGGCTTACCGGGACGTGATCGATCGCTTCCTGGGCGAAGACAAACCCATGCGTTTCACCGAAGCTGACAAGCCCGGTTTCTTCAAGCGTCTGTTCGGGAGCAAGTGACCATGTCGTTCCTGTCCTTCCTGCTGGGCGAGAAGAAAAAAACCGCCAGCGTGGCCAAAGAACGTTTGCAGATCATCCTGGCACACGAGCGCAGCGGCCGCAATGCCGCTGAGCCCGATTACCTGCCCGATCTGCAGCGTGAATTGGTGGCTGTGATCAGCAAGTACATCAAGATCGATCCCAACGACATCAAGGTCAACCTGGAACGCCAGGACAACCTCGAAGTGCTGGAAGTCAAGATCGAATTGCCCGAATCGCGTTGATCCCGATCCCATAAAAAAAGCCCCGCAAGGTGTATACCCTGCGGGGCTTTTTGCTGGGCGAAAGGTTTATGCGGCCTTGTCCATCAGCGCCGCCCACTGCGTGCGTGCGGCTTGCAGGTTGCGTGCTTTCACATGGCCAAAGCCCTTGATGCTTTCAGGCACGGCCGCCACGGCCAGCGCGCGCGCGTGGGTGTCGGCGTTGAGTGTGCTCAGCACCGCTTCGACCATGGCTTTGTATTCGCCGATCAGCGCGCGTTCGGTGCGGCGCTCTTCGGTGTAGCCGAACACATCGAGGGCGGTGCCACGCAGCCCTTTGAGCGCAGCCAACAGCTTGAAGCCGGTGAGCATGGCCGGGCCGTATTTTTTCTTGATGAGCTGGCCCTTGTCGTTGCGTTGGGCCAGCAAAGGTGGCGCCAGGTGGAAATGGATCTTGTAGTCCCCTTCGAATTGCTGAGCGATGCGCTCGGCAAAGCCGGTTTGGGTGTGCAAGCGCGCCACCTCGTACTCGTCCTTGTAGGCCATCAGCTTGAACAGCGATCGGGCCACGGTTTCGGTCAGCACCGTGCGGCCCAAAGGGACTTCAAACTGGCGAACGCGCTCGACAAAGCTGCTGTAGGTCTGGGCATAGCTGGCGTTCTGGTAGTCGGTCAGGTATGTCACCCGTTGGGCGACCAGGTCTTCGAGGGTTTCGCGTTTTTTGAATGTGATGACCTGTGTGGGTTGCACCAGGCCCATCACCTTTTCGGGGTGGTGGGCAGCATGGCGGCCCCATTCGAAAGCCAGCTGGTTGTTGGCCACGGCGACGGCGTTCAGTTCCATGGCCCGCATCAGGGATTCGCGCGACAGGGGCACCCAGCCCTTTTGCCAGGCATAGCCCAGGATCATGGGGTTCACATAGATCGTGTCGCCCATGAGTTGTTTGGCCATCAGATCGGCGTCGAAAGCGCTGACACCCGCCACACCCACCTGATGGGCGATTTCGCCCAGGCACTGTTCGGCCGGGTTCTGCCAGTTGCCGTTTTTGACGAAAGCCGCAGTGGGGGTGCTGTGGCTGTTGAGCGCCACATGGGTGCGGCCCTCGCGTGTGCGCAGCAAGGTTTCCTTGCTGGCGGTCACGATCGGATCGCAGCCAAAAATCAGATCGGCCGTGGCCATGCCGACCCGGGTGGTGCGGATGTCGTTTTGGCTGGCGGCCACGATCACGTGGCTCCAGGTGGCGCCGCCCTTTTGGGCCAGGCCAGCAGCGTCTTGCGTGACGATGCCCTTGCCTTCGATGTGCGCGGCCATGCCCAGCAATTGGCCGATGGTGATCACGCCGGTGCCGCCCACGCCAGCCACCACCATGCCCCAGGGGTGCTGCAGATTGGGCTGTACGGGCTCAGGCAGTTCACCCAGAGCAGCAGGTGAGCTGGACGGCGTTTCTTGCGTCTTGGCCTTCTTCTTGAGCTGGCCACCTTCCACGGTGACAAAGCTGGGGCAGAAACCCTTGAGGCAGCTCATGTCCTTGTTGCAGGTGCTTTGGTTGATGGTGCGTTTGCGACCGAATTCGGTTTCCAGCGGCTCGACCGACAGGCAGTTGGACTGCACACCGCAGTCGCCACAGCCTTCGCACACGGCTTCGTTGATCACCACGCGCACGGCAGGGTCCACCATCGTGCCGCGCTTGCGGCGGCGGCGCTTTTCGGTGGCGCAGGTCTGGTCGTAGATGATGACGGTGGTGCCCTTGATCTCGCGCATTTCACGCTGGATGCGATCGAGTTCGTCGCGGTGGAACACCCCCACCCCCTCGGCCAGGGCCACGCCATCGTATTTCTCAGGCTCGTCGGTCACCACGGTGATGCGCTGGGCGCCTTCGGCACGCATGCTCTGGGCAATCTGCACCACGCTGTGGCCTTCGGCCCGCTCACCCACCGGTTGGCCACCGGTCATGGCGACAGCGTCGTTGTAGAGGATTTTGTAGGTGATGTTCACCCCGGCGGCGATGCTCTGGCGGATGGCCAGGAGGCCGCTGTGGAAGTAGGTGCCGTCGCCCAGGTTAGCGAACATGTGTTGGTCGTGGCTGAACGGCTGCTGGCCGACCCAGGGCACGCCTTCCCCACCCATCTGGGTGAAGCCTGCGGTGCTGCGGTCCATCCACAAAGCCATGAAGTGGCAGCCGATGCCGGCCATGGCGCGCGAGCCTTCAGGCACCTTGGTGGAGGTGTTGTGCGGGCAGCCCGAACAAAACCAGGGTGTGCGCTCGGCTGCAGTGCCCAGGGTCAGGGTCTGCATCGCGCGTTCCTTGGCGTCGAGCACGGCCAAATGGGCGTCGATGCGGGCAGCGGTGTCCTGGTCAATGCCTTGTTTTTGCAGTCGCTTGGCAATGGCACGCGCGATGATGGCCGGACTCAGGTCGGCATTGGCCCGCAGCAAGGTGTTGGCGCTGGGGTTGGGCATGGACCATTCACCACCGCCATGGCCATCGACGTTGTCGAACTTGCCGATCACATCGGGGCGCACATCGGCGCGCCAGTTGTAGAGCTCTTCCTTGAGCTGGTATTCGATGACCTGGCGTTTTTCCTCGACCACCAGGATCTCGCGCAGTCCGGTGGCGAACTCGCGCGTGGTCTGGGCTTCGAGCGGCCACACCACGTTGACCTTGTGCAGCCGGATGCCCAGCCGTTGGCAGGTGGTGTCGTCGAGGCCCAGGTCCAGCAGGGCCTGGCGCGTGTCGTTGTAGGCCTTGCCGCTGGCGATGATGCCGAAGCGGTCATCCTTTCCACCATGGGGGCCTTCAATGACGTTGTGGTTGAGCCGGTTGGCACGGATGTAGGCGAGCGCCGCATACCACTTGTAGTCGAACAAGCGCGCTTCCTGCTCCAGCGCGGTGTCGGGCCAGCGGATGTGCACGCCGCCCGGGGGCATGGCGAACTCTGGCAACACGATCTGCACCCGCTCGGGGTCGATGTGGGCGGTGGCGCTGGACTCGACGATCTCCTGGATGGTCTTCATGCCCGCCCAGACGCCTGCGAAGCGGCTCATGGCCAGGGCGTGCAGGCCCAGGTCCAGGATGTCCTGCACGCTGCTCGGAAAGAACACCGGCAGGCCGCAGGCCTTGAAGATGTGGTCACTTTGGTGCGCCGCCGTGGAGCTCTTGGCCACATGGTCGTCGCCGGCCACCGCCAGCACGCCCCCCCAGGGCGTGGTGCCGGCCATGTTGGCGTGCTTGAACACGTCCGCGCAGCGGTCTACGCCGGGGCCTTTGCCGTACCAGATGCCGAACACACCATCAAAGCGGTTGCTGCCCGGGGGGGCAAAGCCCAGTTGCTGGGTGCCCCACAGTGCGGTGGCGGCCAGTTCCTCGTTGACGCCAGGCTGGAACACGATGTTCTGCGCCTGCAGGTATTTCTTCGCGTTCCACAGCGCCTGGTCATAGCTGCCCAGCGGAGAGCCGCGGTAACCGCTGATGAAACCCGCCGTGTTCTTGCCCGCCAGCTGATCGCGAAGGCGCTGCAGCATGGGCAGCTTGACCAGGGCCTGCACCCCGCTCATGAAGGCGCGGCCGTGGTCCAGGCTGTACTTGTCGTCCAGGGTGACGGTTTCCAGCGCCTGGCGGATGGATGCGGGCAGGGGAGCGTTCATGCGGGCTTGTCTCCAGGCGCGTGGCCTTGTTTTGTATCAAGAATGGCTCGGAGGCAGTGTAGGCCGCATGCACTGATAGGTCTTTGCTTTCTTTGCCTGATTTACCGTGGTTTTTGAAAGGAAATTGCCGCAGAATCGCAAAAATGGAAACGATTGACAAATTCGACCTTGCCATTCTGCAAGAACTGCAGGCCGACGCCCGCCTGACCAATGCCGAGCTGGCCTCGCGTGTGGGGCTCTCGCCCGCGCCCTGCTGGCGTCGCGTGCGCGCGCTGGAAACGGCGGGTTACATCAAGGGTTACCACGCCGAGATCGACCGCCACAAGATCGGCCTGGGCGTGCTGGCCTTTGTGCGACTGGACGCCGAACGCAACACGGGCGACGCCACCCGCGTGCTGGAAGAAGCCGTGCGCGCCCTGCCCGAGGTCGTGGCCTGCCACTACATCAGCGGCACCGGTACCTTCGAGCTGCAGGTGGTGGCACAGGACCTGGACAGCTTCTCCAGCTTTGCGCTGCAGCGCCTCATCAACCTGCCCAATGTGAAAGACCTGCACACCAGCTTCTCGCTGGGCGAGGTCAAGGCCAGCCCCACCCTGCCC
>JACCDU010123624.1_pt1 | contig 35723 bp, 63 predicted proteins | sample 7446081 | NCBI WGS metagenome assembly JACCDU01 (sample SAMN15323447, study PRJNA562643) | freshwater metagenome | isolation source: river surface water | place: USA:Blue River Watershed | collected 2017-08-17
CGTAGTAGGTATACTCATACTATAAGAAAAAACCCCAGCGTGACAGCAATCACCTGGGGCATGACCAGACAGAATGGAGTATGTCCGATTGGAACAGTCTAAGGCTTGTAGCCGATGTAAGCAAATCTTGTCCTATAAAGCGTTTAATAAAGATAAGTCTTCTGCTACTGGATACCAAGATAGGTGTCGTAATTGTGAAAAAATTGTTCGCAAAAATTATTATTTAGCACATAAGCAATCAGAAATAAGTCGGGTTTCAAACTGGCATAAATCTACTGAGCAAGGTAAAGCAAGGCGTAAACGCGCTCGTTTAAATAGGCAGGCCCTAATACGCAATGCAGAATCTAAATTCATCACTCGTAAAGAATTTATAAGATTAGCTGCTTCTCCTTGTTTCTATTGCGGTTCCAGCAAAGATTTGACTTTAGATCACATCATCCCACTTAGCAGGGGTGGTAGACATAGCATCGGCAATCTTGTATCGGCTTGCAATATTTGTAATGCAACTAAAAACGCAAAATTTATAACAGAGTGGAAAAAGGAAACCCCCCAACTACCTACGCATAGTTGAGGGGCTTCCAGTCTTGAAGCAGGGTTTAGCTTGCGCCACCCTTGAAGTAACCGATGTGGGTTGCGTGGGTTAGTCCACCGTCAAGACGGATTAGACCACGGTAAGTTACCACGTCGGTGTTGAAGGCATAGTCAGCAGACTGGTCTACACGGATACCGCCAGCAACACGAACCTTGAATGAAGGTAGGTGACCGAACAGTACCGACTTAGCGCCAGTAGCAACAGCAGCAACAGCAGGGTTCTCGTAAACCGAGTAACCTAGCAAGGTTGCAGGCTGACCAGGAATTGCAGAGTCAGACCAGATGTAGTTACCTGCACCGTCCTTCATCTTGCGAGCTGCAGCGATACCAGTCTTTGACATCTGGAAGCCTAGACCTGGAAGAACACGAGCGCCGTCTGCGATACCGTAAACGAGGTCGATTAGGTTCTCATAGGTAGCCGCACCAGCAACACCAGTTCCACCAGTAACAACCGAACCAGCAGCAGCAGCCAACTTGGTGGTTAGAACTGAGTTAGCCTGAAGACCTAGAGAGGTTCCTAGTTCCTGAGCAATGTAACCAGTAATGTCGAAGCCAGCGTCAGAAACAAGTTCTGATGATGCTGAAACTAGAGCGCCGTACTTCTCTGCACCTAGGGTGATTGATGAGAAGGTTGGGTTTGACTCGGTGATTGCTGAACCAGCTGCAACTGAACCTGCTGATGAGGTTGCGGTTACGGTTGGGATAACAAGTGACTCACCTGAAGCGGTGTTGAAAACCTCTGAGGTGGTTAGCATAGGGCCAACCAACTGAGCGATTTCAAATACACGGTTGTAGAACGACTGACCTACGGTGTTAGCCGAAGGAACAAGAGCTGCACGAGCCTCACGAGCGAACTCGTGTCCACGAACCTCACCACGAGCGATTGCACGAAGCAAGTCAGCGTCGGTGTTTACTGACTTCTCAGCAACGGTGAACTGTGAAGCAGCCTCAACAGCACGAGCCTCACGCTCGGCTAGCTTGGTTGCAGTAGCGATAGATGCGTCGCGGGCTTCAATGTCTGCCTCGATGCGTCCAATTTTCTGAAGATCCTCAGCGGTAAGTCCACGCTTCTCTGATTCTGCAAGGTCAATGACTTCGCGCATCTGAGCAACTAGGTTGCTGCGAACCTCAGCCTGAGTCTTAATGAACTCTGACATGATTCTCCTTAATAGAAATGAATTATTAACCTGCCGCGCAAACGCTGAACAGAACCCGACCGAGCAAACTCTGAATCGTTACTACAAGTTTAGTCGATACTTGCACACACAAAAAAAGAACCCCCCACCGAGAAAAAGGGTTTAAACATCGGTGGGGGGAAAAGAAATGCTACGGGAAGTTAGCGTTTTTCTTTTGCTTCTACAACTCTAGCCTCTTTAGGCTGTGTAGAAATCTCATCGGCCTTGTCAGCCTTTGCAAGATCCTTTAGTAGTTCTGCAATAGAACCGCTGTCAGGGTTGCCAGTAAATTCTGCCACAACCTTGATTGCGATGTCAATTTCTTCTTTGGTGGCCATTAGATGCCTTTCTCAATTAGGTCTAACTTCTTTTTGTAAAGAGCAACCATGTCACCCTCAACTTCTTCAACTTCTGGAGCTTTAGTTAGTTTACCAATAACTTCGGTAATCAACTGTCCTTGTTCAGCGTCTAGTTCTTCACCAGTTTCGATACGAAGCAAAGCATCAGCCAAAACATCAGCCGAAATGCCGTCTAGTGAACGAACTGAAACAGTTCCAGAAGTTTGTTCGTACGCTGGAGTAGACACAAGGCTCACTTCGGCGAGAGAAACGTCTTCAAGGTAACGGGTTTGACCGTCCTGTGACCAAGAATCCTTTTTGACAGAAAATCCGAAAGACATTGCATCGATTGTGCCAATTTTCACAAGCGTAGCAAGGTCACGTCCGAGCGTGGTGTCAGGTAGTGTCGCAGTAACTTTCAAACCACGAGAATCTTCTACCAACTGAAGTGAACCGTTACGGGTTGAAGCCAATGGGTTTGAGGTGTCGTGGTTCCACAGCAACATGATGCGGTTGCGTGACTGGAGTGAACGTTTGAAAGCACCTGGTTTCACAATCTCGGTGAACGGTAGTGGAAGGCTAGGTTCGTTGAACACAGAGGCGTAACCTGTGAAGGTGCGACCATCACCTTCGGCTCGCAACTCAATGTGGTTAGTGCGAATTTCGCCCTTACCAAGCGAACGGTCTTCAACGCCTTCTAGTTTGGCTTTGATGCTGTAAGCAACCTTGAGCCACTTAGCGCGTGACTCGTCCATAACCTCATCAGTCATAGTGCCTCTTTCTTCTTCCCTAATTCTAGCAACAACCGATTCAGCAAAGGCTAAAGTGCGTTGTGCGGCTCTCTTGGAAGGGCCAGAACCCCAAAGTAGGTGAGCGACAACACCAGGCGAAGGGTAGTTCTCTGATGAAGGGTCAGCGTCTGGGCTGTCTAGGTCTACAAGGTGGCGACTAATCCAAGCCGCAATGCGAATCCATTTGTCGTCTGAAACGTTACCGTCAGCCATTTCACGGGCTTCACGAATAGTTTTCTCAACAAGACCCTCACCGCCCAAACCATCGGCGTAATACTGCAAACCACGACGAGCTGCGGCTCTCATGTAAGCAGAAGCGCCCTCATTGATTGCACGAACCTGCCCCATGTCCTCAACAGGCTCAGAAGGAGCGTCTATTTCTTCAAATTCTTCAGCAACCATCTCGGGACGAGGAACAATCTCCAATTTGAAGACATTCATAATCATGTACTTGTCAGTAGCGGTAAAAATGCCATCTTCTTCGTCATAAATGCGAATAACAGCCATTTGACCATCAACCATTTCGACCTCAGCCAAAATTTCAGGGTCAAGAACGTTCCAAGAAACATAATCGCCTACTTGAAGGGCATCAATCGCAGCTCTTTCGCCCTCGAAAGGTTCTTCGTCTGAAATGCTGATGGCAACAGCCTGATCAATAGCCGACTGTTTAGTGGTGTGGCAACCGTAGTAACCGTCGCCGTCGTCAACAACAGCCCAACCTGATTGGCACTCAGCGTGATTCTTTGTAATGTAATACGGCATTTTATTCCTGCCTCATAACTGATAATTTATTGCCATTGATTAGAGCCGTGGCATTGATGGTTTCATTTGGTAGCAAAGTCATCTTAATTTCGTCACCAGGGCCTAGCACAAACGAGTTGTTAGTTGTGCCAAGCCAGATGCGGTTGTATCCGTTGAAATGCTCGCTAAAGCCAATCTGCGAATACCAAGAGGTTGTCTGTGAGCCAACATTAGTAGCCTGTAAAACATACTGAGTATTCGGCTTGAGAGTAACAATCTTGCTTGACGATGTTTGCCCACCGCCCTGATTAGCTGCGGTCACAAACTCAGCCTGAATAACTGTGCCACCCGTGACAGAAGTAGCAACCTTGATAACGGCTTGAGGGCTGTCTGTGTAATTGCGGTTCAAGTTATGCACAGGGATAGCGTTGCCTGTAACCGTTACAGTCGGTGCTTCAATAATCGTTGAGTAGATTGATGAAGTTTCTGAAACCAACTGATAGTAGTCAAACTGTGCGCCTGTTGGCCCTGTCATAAAACTCAGGTTCTCGACCTGCCCAGAAGTTAGGTTGCGTCTATCAAACAAAGCCCAAACATAACCGTCACGAGCCATCTCGTCAACGCCTTTAGGCTGAATGTTCTTAAGCACATACTCGGCATAATCATTAGTCGGTGCGACAACGGTTTGCGTTGCCGTGCCAACCGAATAAACCGCTTGCGTTAATGGCATTAGACTCCGTAAACGCTCTCAGGGTCTTCAGGATTGATTTGTGCAACAGACTGCAACTGGTTAGTAGGAACACCCGTGTGAGCAATAGCAGGCAAACCGTAAGCCTTCAAAACCTCATTAGGGTCAAAACCAGCATCAATCAACTTCTTAACCATGTTGACCTTGCCTTCTTCTTCAGGAAGTGAAGCTGCAGACAAGTTGACATTAGCCAAAGGCACACGGTAAACGTCGCCACCATCCACAGGAGAAAGATCTTCCAACTTGCGAATGTCATTGATGCTCATAAAGCCAGCCTGAGAACCAACAGAGTAACCCTGAATACGAGTCTGGAAGTCGCCACGCAACAAACCATCAACGTTGAACTTCAAGAAAGCGTTATTTGGAAGCAAACGGCTGTACGCCCACTCCAACTTTTCAATGTAAGGACGCAAAGTGTGAACAACAAACTGAATAGCGTTCTGTTCAACAGAAGCATACGACTGAGTGCCTGGAATACCCATCATTGACAACGGAATGTTGAACAGGCGAGAAATTTCTTCAACAGCAAAGCGACGTGACTCTAGGAACTGTGCAGAATCGTTGTCAACAGAGGTCGACTTGTAGGTTGCACCACCTGATAGGACACCAGTTTTGTGTGAGTTGCGGAAACCCTTGTGGCGTTGGTCAAAACCATTAGCCAAATCACGTGCTTGCTCTTTAGTGAGCAAAGGGCCAGGGAACTCGATGATGCCTTGAGTGGTTGCACCCTGACCAAAGAAACGAGCCGCATACTGTTGGAGTGCTGAAGCAACTCCTAGAGCATCTGAGAGGCGGTTTACACGGCTAATGCCACGCATAGAACCAGGTTCAAGAACATCGGTGATGTGAATGATGTCTTCGCTAGTTAGAGCCTTACCAGATTCGCCCTCGTAAGTGAAAATCTTGCGACCCATACCGTTACGGGTAACAGTTACCTGTTCAGGGTCAAGCACAACAAGGTTGACAATCTCACCCTGACGGTCACGGAAAACACGAGTAAACGAGTTGCCTGACACCATCAAAGATACAAGGTTCTGTTGCCAAAACGCTTGACGAGTGTTGTCAATGTCTGGCTGGTCAACCCATGCTGGACGAGGACGGTAAGGACGACGAGTACCATCAGTCCTAATGAACGTGTCCATAGGCAAAGTTGAAATGGTGTCAGAAATTAGGCTAACAGCCGAGAAAAACGCAACAACCTCAAAAGCAGTCTTCGGGTTGATAGCAACACCAGCCGAGTTCTCCAAAACAAGGTCAGAACCTGTTCCCCAAACACTCTGGAACGAAATCGCACGATTCTCAGTCAAACGACCCAACATTATTTACGCTCCAACGCTAAACCAAACAACAAAGCACCAACACCAGCGACAATGATGCCTGCTGGAACAAACCATAGGCCAACGCCTAAAGCAATAACAGCCAAACCAGCTGCTTGTAGCGTAGTAGCCAACATAAAACCGCCCTTACATAAAGAACTCAGGAATAACCTGCACTTCCATTCTACCTGCTGTCGCTCTATCAACTGCAATGACCGCAGCAACAGCCGCGTCAATACGTCTAGCACTCGCACGATTCTCTTTCACGATACGAACACCAAGGTTGTCAGTTTTAGTCACAGCATTAGATAAATGGCGGGCAAGCAACGGATTACCGTCATGTGAAACACGTTTCTCAGTCACAAAGTCAAAGAACTTGGCACAACCAACAACCATGCGACGAGCAGACGTAGAAGGATACTCCACAATCGGAACACCCTGATCCGCTAACACTTCCATAGAGCGTTGCCAACGGAACGGGTCACAAGCAACCTCACGAACACGAGGGAACCTGCGACAAAAGTTGAGAATTTCTTCTTCAACCTCAGCAATGTTTACACGCCAAGTATCATCGTGGATGGTGTCATCCTTCTCCCAAGCCTTTACCAAAAAGACGTGCGGAACCTCATCCTCAGATTTAGGCACAGTAGAACCCACAATTACAGACGTGTCACCCGAAAACGAACCGTCAAAGCCCAAAATAATCTCATCATCAGGGCTAACCTCGTAATCGCCCACACAAGCATCCCAAGCACCATTAGGCAACCACGAAATCTGTGACGACACCCATTGATTCAAACGTTTAGTACGAAACTCAGCCTCGGGAGTACGCTTCACCGCTGAAGCAAAGTCCTCAGCCGAAACAATGTCACCAAAGCCTGGATTAGCAATCTCCCAAGCTGCAGGGTCACGATGATCCATGTCCTCGGGTGCTTCCCACCAAGCCATAAAGAACGACGGGTCAACAACCTCACCCTTAGCAACCTTCTTCCCATACTGGTAAAGGCTGTAACAAATACTGTCCTGACCTGTGCTGTCAGACTTCACACCAGCAGTAGTAATCGCCACCAACTGCCCAATCTTGCCACGGTTACCCATAGCCAGAGAGAACACGTCAAAGATTTCACGGTTCTTATGGGCATGAAGTTCGTCCATAATTACCCTCGACGGGTTGAGGCCTTCCTTCGAATAAGCCTCTGCTGACACAACTTTAAAAACGCTATTAGTAGACGGCACAAAAATGCTGTCCTTATACACAGTTACAAGGTCGGCAAGTTCCGAATCCTCAACCATACGTTTCGCTTCGCCAAAAACAATACGAGCCTGCTCCTTCTCAGCAGCAACCGCAATAACCTCACCACCATTGATACCCTCAGCCAACAACGAATACAACCCAATAGCCGCAGACGACAACGCCGACTTACCATTCTTACGAGGCATACCAATCAAAGCAGTCTGAGCCACCAAACCACCATCAGCATCACGAGCATACAAACGCTTCAACAACTCCTGCTGCCAAGGACGCAACTGCAACGCCTCACCAGCCCGACCAGCAATACCATCCTTACCAATCGACCCAAACGTTTCCGAAAACTCAACCGCAAACTCCCCATCACCCAAAGCAATAGCCTCAGACGAAACAGGAGTCAAATGAGCAGGCGGCCAATTAGCCATTCTTCTGAGCCTTCTTAGCCATCAATTCCTCAAGTTTGCTCTTAGTCTTAGCCGACACCAAACCCAAACGAGTACGATCCGCAGGACTAAACCCAAGCAACCCCAAATTAGACCGCAACTCCTTCTCCAACTCATGCAACCCCATAGTCACAGTCCTATCAGTCGGATTCACCCACCACAACTCCTGCAACCTAGCACGACGATCCATCTGCTCACACACAAGCTGCACCAAATGAGTATCAGTCTTAATAGAAATCCACAACTCACCAGCACCGAAAATAGAATCCCAAAACTGGCGACCAACATCACCCAACTCACGCAAAGGCTCAACATAGCCATACTCCAAAGGAGCAAGCCCATCATTCGAACGCAACGCTCGCTTACCAGGATTACCCTGAAGAATCTTCAACTCTGCTGGTTTCGGTGGATTAGCCATAGTTTCAAGCGTAGCAGTTTTCAAGGTTTTCAACTGCGGAAATACACGTCCTTCTACGGGCGGGGTGTCGAGGTCGGGTTGAAATCGGAGATTTTCCCACCCCCCACTTGCCCCCTAGGGGGTGGGTGTCGTCCAGGCGGGCGTGTGTGCCTTGTAGCGGTGTTTCAATCCTGTTGGACGTGTGTCAGTTCATCCAGGGGGGTGTGGTGGCGTTGTCGGGCATCCTACGGCTTCAATGTGAGCCATTTTGATCTATTTTTAGGGGGTGACAGATTTTGGGTAAAAGAAAACCCCCAAGCCGTGAGGCTCAGGGGCTGTCTTGTGTTGCTGTGGGTTAGGCGTTCACCCAATCGTGAGAGTGGCTACCGTTTAGGCGGTAGTGGCGTAGGTCACAATCCCACTCACCGTAAACGGCTTTCCTTGCTGTCGCACTTCCCTTGGTGTCACCTTGGAAGTCATGGCGTACCTTCTGAATTGCTTCAAGTGCGTTCTCTGCGTACTCGTAAAACTCTCCTAGTCCTTGGAGGTTCACGGCGTAATAGTTCTCTGACGTGGTGTTCATTTCAAAACTTCTTTCTAATTGTCTGGCTTGTTTGGGTGTGTATGGTTCCGACACTAACGGCGATTGCGAAAGCAACTAAGGCGGTGAGTGCTTTTAGGGCGTTCACTCGCACTCGGTCGAGAATAGGGCGTGACGCTTGAAGAACTCGCCTTGCCATTCGGCCGCCGTTGCCTTCCCGTTGATGATGTCGAACAATTCAGCGACAGCATTAGCCCCGTCGTGGTAGTTGATGTCTTCGAGGTAGTCGATGGCGTACTGAATCCCTTGAAGGATGGCTTCGTTCTGTGCTTGCTTCAGCGTGGCGAATGTCACGGTGACAGGCTCCGAGGCGTGATATCCCGCTTCGTTTAGGTTGCCTCCACAGTCCAGGCATACCTCATTTTTTGGTTCTGTGGTTTCCAGCTGCGAAACGCCCCCTGAAAAAATTGGGTCAATTTCTTCCACGGTGGTGATGATGTGTGGTGCGTCGAGGACACCCCCGAGCCATAACTCGAGAGCCTCCTCTCGACTGTCGGCGTGTGTGTTGTGTGTAACGACTTCGGTGATTTTGTAAATGCTCATTATTTGTTTTCCCTTTTTCTCGTGATCTTTTTTAGATGGTTTCGAAAAGTGCGATGTTCTCGAGGACTTGCTCATGTTTGAACATTTCCCTTTTAGGTGTGTGGCTTAGGACGGTGTACAAGGTCACGCCCTTCTCTCGAATGTAACGTTGAGGGTATGCGACAACATCAGATGAGATGAGTCCATTTGCCTCTAGAAACTCGATGGCGTAATACTCAAACTGTGAACCGTAACCATAAGCAGACTCAACGGCTCCAAGTAGTCGCCCGTTCGCCATAACTCGGACACTCTGATAAGTGCCCCCGTCGTTGGCTGTGAACTGCCTTCCCTCGAAGAATAGCGACGTGATTTTTTCTAACCCTTGCTCCGCACATTTCGGGCAATTCATTTCAACGGTTAGTTCGTCCGTATCAAAATCTTCTAGGCATTTCGCACAGGTGCTGATTGGTGTTGTTTGGGTGTTCATTTTGATTCCTTCCCGAGAATCGTTTTGGTTAGTTAGTTTCGTTTAGTTCGCAGTCGTGGATAAGGCTGTTCTTGATGACTTCACAATCACATTCACCGTAACCGCCGATTTCATCCCAACAGTCGTCACAAATATATGGTTCGCCGTCTTGGTCAAGTAAAACGGTATCGCTAAACCGATTACAGCGTGGACAGCGGAGCATTAGAGAACCTCCTCAACTTCACAAGCCCATAGGTTTACAACATCGCCGTTTAGGTCGGCGTACCAAGACGCATAACATCCGCAAGCATCTCGCACCTCATACCTTCCGAACAGTTCCCCAAGTTCGGGCGAAATGATTAGAGGGGTGAATGGTGGACGTTCGTAACCGTGAAACGTTGGACGGTTCGTTACGTGTGTTGATTCCCAAGTGAGCAACTCCTCAACTATGGCATCACGTTTCGCCATAGTTTCAAGATACTTTTCGTATTGGTTAGCGGTGAGCATTAGCCAACCACCACCGAAAGAACAAAGATAAGAGCAAGGACAACACCGTAAACAACGGCGATAAGGCTAACTGTTTTGATGGCGAACCCGACAAGAAGCCCGAGGGCTTTCCATTCCTTTTTGATTGCTTGCTTCATTAGTAGCCACCTTCGAACTCTAGAACGATTGCTTGAAAGAATGCCCAAAGGGTTTCGGCTAGTCCGTTTGCTTCTGGCATCTTCTCTAGTTTCTCCGAGAGAATTTGAGTAACTTCAATTTCTGCGAAGTTCTTTGGGTAAACCTCCCCACAGTAGTTGCGTGAATCGACGGTTACAAGGCTCCAAGAAACGTCAAACCCTGAAGGGTCAGTAAAGACAAGAACGTTCATGGTGTGACCGTAGTAGTTGATTACGTTGTGAAGGGTCACGTCTGGCGTGAGTTCTGAATCGTATTCGATTGCTTGAATGTTCATTTTTTGATTCCTTCCCGAATCGGTTTAGGCGGTTTGCCTGTAATAAATGTAGCACCTTTACAAGAAACGCAACACCCTTTAGAAAAACTTTTTTTCGGCGTGTCAATTTCAAGATCTAGAACGCTTGTTCGAATACGTTCGGGTAACCTTCGAACGCCTGTTCGAAACACCTGTTCGCAGCTGGACACAGCCCGAATCAGCCCCCGAGAACCAGATTTTCCGTCGAACCAGATCCTGACCAGATTTTAACCAGATTTTTTTCAACCAGATTTTAACCAGATGCTGACCAAATTCTGACCAGATTTTTAAACCAGATTTGACCGCCGACGATTACAAGAACCATGAGCCGCCCTCAACTCGGCAACATCCCCATCCTCACCAGGTTGAACATGATCAGCCTGCCAAGGGTCAGTTAACCTAGCACCCTCGCCACAAATCCAACACAACAACGCTGTCGCCCGAATCTCCGCAGCTCTCCGCTTATACGAACCAGAATACTGACCAGATTCCCGTTTAACGTTAGCCCGTTTCACTTCATGTAACTGTTTAACCAGATTTTCGTGTGCGACACAACGATTGCCACCTGTTGTGAGTTGGCCGCAATCTAAACAAGGTTTAGGAAATCGACTCATTTGTTCTTATCTGTGGCATAAAAACCAGATCCTTTGAAGGAAACACCCACAGTTTTATAGTCACGAACCATCTCTTTGCCACAATGACAGACGGCTTTGAAATCTTTCACATGAATACTGATGGTTTGGGTGCGAGTGTTACCACATTCACACTTGAAATCGTAGACAGGAATGTTAGTTCTCCTTCTTGCAATTACAACCTAGACAATGTTTCTGATTCTCGTGCCTAAGCACATTTTCCAGTTGGCTTACGGCTTCTAGGTGATTGGGATTGATGCAACTTTTATTTCGGCATTTATGGTCGATAACTTTACGATCAGTTATCTCGCCAAACTTTAAGTAATAAGAAATCCGATGTGCCTTATAACTTGATTGCTGAAAATAAAATGTACCGTAACCCCATTTATCTTTAGCGCCCGTGTAGTTCCAACAGCCATTAGCATCGACTTCGTACCTATTCAAAACATCTTCTAATTGATTGCCGTTTCTAGGCGATTTCCTAGTGGGACAATTTTTGCAGTAATCCCTAAGTCCGCCTGCTGGATTGCGATAAAAATAATAAATACTTTCAGGCCATTCATTGCCGCAAGTTACACAGGTCTTGCGCTTAGAGGTTGTGTTGTAAGAGGGAGTAAACATACTCTCATTATACCAGTATGGCTAGACGGGCATTTATTCAGCCTTCAGGTTCTTGCGTACTCTCTCCAGAAAGGTAACAATCGCGCGAGCTTCACGGTCTGCCCCCATGTCTGCTAGTTCGTTAGCGTAGGCGATTAGGTCTTTGATTAGTTGGTTGGCGCTCAAAATAGGGTTTCTTTCTGTTCTTGTTTGATTTTAATTTTTTATTCCCATCCAAAAATCTGAGCAAAAACAACAAAAGTTATTGCTAGTAGAACTCCAGCAATTACAGCCCATAGACGATACTTCATGTCTTGCTTGAATAAACGCAGTTTTTCTTCATCTGGTAGATCGCTATAAACCCAACTCGGAACTCCCATTACGCTGCCCTTCTTGCTTGAAAATAGTGTTTAGTACAAAGTTGTTTGGCTCTAGGTTTCTCAGAGCATCCTTTTACCTTACATTGCCAAAGGTCGACTACTTCGTCAAAGATGAGTGGTGTCTTTTCTTTTATCTGTCCAGCAGCTTTACGGTCACGGTAGTCGGCTAGGTAATGTTTAGCGCATAGGTTTCGGGCTTTGACAGGTTGGCCGCAATGACAGGTCACTTTTGCCCCTCGATGAGTTCAATCGCATAACGCCAATGCTGATCTGCTTTAGCCAACCAGCAGGCTTCACAGTAACAGTTCACGCCATCGGCTTCTAGGAGTCTGATGATGCGGTCTTGCTCGGCTTGTTTGCCATCATAGAACCCTGTTGTGTAACCCTTGTCAGGTTGGTCAGGTGTGTGACTCACTTGTTCTCTCCCTTGATAAGAGCAATTAGCCCGTTTAGGACTACACGCTCACGCCAGATGTGTTCATTTGCTTTTAATTCTTTGATGATTCGCTCACGCTCGATAGAAATCTGCTCTGCCTGATAGTTCCTAACTATTTGCTCAAACTCAACAGCATCTTCTTCTCCATACTCTTGCTTGATAAAGTCACGGTGATTCCAGATAGTTCCAATACTCACTTGTTCTCTCCCTTGATAAGAGCGATAAGATCCTGACGGTAGACACAATTATTAATAGAGTCGCAATCGCATCGGTCATTATTACAATCCCAAATGCCTAACAGCTCAATAATGCGCTGACGCTCAAACAATGCTATATAGCCACAACTCCAACACATAAGAACTTCAGCAATTCCGTCATAGATTTCGGTTTGCTTTCTGTAAGTGCGAGTATCGTTTTCAACTGGTAAACAAAATTCACATTCTTTGATAGTGCTCACTTGTTCTCTCCCTTGATAAGCCAGTTCTTTGGGGCGAATAGAAACTCAATCCCGATAACTTCGCCCTTGTCATTTAGGTCATAGATAACTTCGCCTTGCTTTTGTTTAGCAGACTTAGTTTGTATGCCTAGGGATAGGTAGGCCATGCCGTGTTCATCTGGTGGCGTTAGGTTCACTTGTTCTTTCCCTCTCTAAACGCTTCACAGGTTTCGCAGACTGTTGACACTACACAAAAACAATGCAAACAATTTATGTCACGACAATCTGGGCAATGATAGTCAGGCAATTCGCTCACTTGTTCTCACCCTTGATAAGTTCGATAAGCCTCACAGCTTCGAAGCAAGTATGACAATGCTCTGAATCTAAAGGCTTGCAGTATTCCGTTTGACTCTCAGCATCTTCTTGGAGTGACTTGATAATGCGCTCACGCTCATCCCTCGCACCGACAGCCTTGCCAAACATTAGCCCCTTAGCAAAGCCAGCATCATACTTGCGAGCAAAGGTGCGTTGTAGGCGTGTAGCCCAATCTGGTTTCATGTTCTTCCCTCTCTTATTGCGTGGGTTGCCAAGACTCGAACTTGGATCTGACTGCCTTGCATCGGAACTTCCCTGATGTCCTGTGTTGCCTTTTACACCACAACCCTAGTAAATCCCGAGGTTGGACTAATGCCTGTTTTCAGGTCTAACCAACCTAGTGCGGTTTACTGATAACTATGCTACACCTTTTTTACTGATCCCGTAAACTCTTTGCCCTGTGTCAACTCAAAGATGACCACGCCAGGTTGTGAGTCTTCACCTGCATTAAGGCGATACCAGTCTGACCCGTTATCCATCGTTGCAGCTTGAACCCAAAAGCGTGAAGCGCCTCGCTCGTTACTGGCACACTCTTGCACTCGTAGGTGATGGAAGTGACCGCTGGCTAGGATGGTTGCGCTGGCGATAGGTTGTTGCCCGAACGCTTGCTTCTGCCAATAGGTTACAACACCTTCAGGGCGGTTTGCTTGATGTCCGTGAACTATCCCCAGACGGTGAAAGTTATCCCCAAAGACATCCACAACAAGGCTCTCATCGTGTGGTTGTGGTTCAAAGAAGCGAATACCGGCTTCGGTTTCTTTTGACAGTCTGGCAAGGGTGCGACCAATGTGGATACCCCAGTCGTCTGTTGCCAAGCCAACTCGTTGTTTGTTGATACGAAACTGGCAATGGTTTGAGCCGATAGAAGCGTAGGTGACTTCTGGCACGATGGCCGCCACTTGCTTGAGCAAATCCCAAGTGAGTGTTGTTGCAAGGTCAACCTGTTGCATCAGGCTTAGGTCGTTGCCTTGAATTTGTGCCATGTCAGCTGCGTTGCTGAAATTCTCAATGATGTCGCCAACATCTGCCACAATCACACGGCTAGGCTTAGTTGCCTTGATCTCGGTGACGATGGTTGAGATTGCTGTTAGACAGCGTTCGATAAGGTCTTGGCTGTTACCGCGTGAAGCCGTCTTGCCCACTTGCAAGTCAGACCAAAGAATAACTAGGGCTTTATCAGCGTTCGTTGCCTTAGTAGCCTTCTTGATGTTCTTCTTCGCCTGGCTGTACAGCAACGGCAAGTCTTGTTTTGCCCCAAGTTTACGGAAACGGAAACGGTAAGAAGTCAACCAGCGAGGTTCAGCAGGCCACGGTGAGGCCACCTGCCAACGAGAAGTGCGAGGCTCGCCCACAATCTCAATCTCAGACGGGTCAAACCCTGCCTCAACCAGAAATTTATCAAAGTCAGGCTTATCGCCCTGTTCAAAACCAGGCGTAGTCGCTTCACCCTCAGAACCATCAAACTCAACCGCAGGATTCCAACCCGTCGGTGCGGTGATCTTTGGTGCTGGCTGACTCAGATTCTCTAGCATGAGCAATTACCGTCACGGTGGCGTTGAATAGACGAATCAACCAACTGCAAGCCACGAGTCTTCAAAGCGTTGCTGAGAGTCTTGTGAGGCCAAGCTGCGGTATCCGCAAGGGCATCAGTCAGAATCTTCTTATCTTTGTCATCTAATTCACTTAGAACCGTGCGAACTTTGCACGGAAACTGGCGAACAGGTGGTTTCAGGTCTTCAAGCATAGTTTTAGCCTATCCGTAAATCGTTGTGGAACTCGTCAACCAAAACTTCTGCCAGGTCTTGAGCGTAACGTTCAGGATCTTCTCCGTCCTCGATAGCCTCCAAAATGCAAGATAAGTGATGACGGATGAGGTCTAAGTCTTCTGACCAGATTAGAGGCTTGCTGAGTAGGTCAGCAGCTTCAATTAGTTTGCTCATTTGTTTCCCCCTTCTATAACAGCAATAAAGCCACTAAGGCTCATGTAATCTACTTGGTTATTGCTTGCATCAAAGCGACTAAAGTTTTCTGCCAATAGCTTGATAATGCGTTCACGCTCAACCTTGACAGCCAATCCAACATCGCAAGGCTGACCTTCTATTGCACAAGCATGGCACTCGTAAGCATCAGGGTTAGCCAAAATTTGTTCGGTTGTTTCGGCAATCCTCTCAGCTTCTGCCTGTGCATAAAGAGCCGCCCAATCTATGTCTTTCTTGCTCATTTGTTCAACTCTTTCTTCACAAACTCCCACAAATCATCAACATCAACTTGTGCAACAGGCTTCACGACCAAATTTTTGCGTTCAAGCCGCCACCATTGGTTGTAATGAGTAGGACAAAACCCTTTAGCCCGAGAAGTTGCACCACAAACCGTACAAACCTTACTGTCCGACGGCACAAACTTCAACGACATTTGACGGCTAGGCATCTGAACATTATTAGCCTTGTTGTAACGGTAAGCCCTCATGTAATGGTTTGAACACAAACCCAAAGCAGATACAGGTCTTACACACTCAGGAAAGTTGCAATCAACAACCAAATCCAAAGTCAAATAATCTGACGCTAACAATTTCATTTCTTCAACTCTCTTGCAAGCCAGCGGTTAGCCGAGGTTGCGACTCTATCTCTTGCCCCAGCTGCGTAACGGCCAGCGTTAAACATTTTGCGTTCACGTTCTGAATCGGGCTTGGTGTAGGTAATCACCTGCGGTTGGTGCGTGACCTTACGTGGGTTCTTCCAGGATAGGTCGTGGCGTTCGGCTTCAAGAGCCAGCAGAAACTCATTTGTGTTCAATTATTCTCTCCCTTGATAAGTTCGATGGCCTTACTCATTTCTAAAATACGAACTTGAATTTCCCAGTATTCTTTGCCCATAGCACCAAGCCTGTCTAAAGAATGTTCAACTTGACTTTTGCGTTCTTCTAGCAACTTGATGATGCGTTCCTGTTCCAAACGCATACCATCACGAACAGCCTGAGCCAAAACCTCAGCCAACTGATCAACCCTTACTGTCTGCATTTTCCAACTCCTTAATAAGTTCAAGAATCTGCTTAGACGGTTTCTTAATCGTGCGAAGTTTCTTAGCAACCTCAACACGAGCCTCAAGACGGGCAGTAGCAAAAATCATGTCACGCCAAGAACTCGTCTCGTCATAAACAGGAGTCGGAATCATGCTCGACTCCAAACAGTAGCCTTACGACCAGAAGCAGACTTAGCAAACCCAACCTCTTTCACAAGGCCAAGACGCACAAGTTCTGCACGGCGAGAACGAATACCAGAAACAGAAGCATAAGGAGCCTTCCTGTTTGATGAACGCACAAAATAAGCCTGAACAAGTTCCTCATCAGTCATTTTTTTGCGAAGCAGAACCAGGATGGCTTGCTGAGTTTTAGTGATGTTATCGACAGAAGCCGCAGCTAGGTGTGAGGTTTCTCGATCTTTGAGTCGTGCAAATGGCACTTTGGTTTCCTTCCCTGAAACATCAACAATTTGTTGATAACCAAAATGCTACACAATAAACGCTACATTTAGCAAGTTTATTTTCAAACGTGTTTATAACAGTTCGATAGCGACAAAAGCACCAGAGTTAGGGAAAGAAGTGTCGCCTACATAAATTTCTTTAGCATGAAGTTCACACACCAAAGCATCATCCAACCAGACTCGAGCCTGAGTAAGCGAGTCAAACAAACCACGCACCAACTTATCCAAATCTGGTGGAACAGCAGGATACGGATGCTTAGGGTTTTTAGGTCGATCAATAAAAAATGTTACAAAAACTTTTACAGGCTTATCAAACGGAGTGACATCCTGTTTGTTCAACATCTCCTGCTTGGCCGCCAACACAATCGCTGACCGCCAAGCAGGAAGATACTTTGAAGCCTCTACGAACCGATTATTGCCCTTATACGACTTCGACCCCTGTGGTGCAGGTCGACCATGAACGACAAACCTCAGTTCATCCATTTAGAACGGTGAATCTACTGGAGCGAGAATAGTTTTAACAGCTGCAACAGGTTCACGAGGCACACCAACATTGATACGAGGGTTATTGATGCTAATAGATACCTTTGCGTCACCCTCATAAATGTCAGCCTTCACAGACAAAATACCTGAAACATCAACAACAGTTCCAGGAGTCCAAGCCTCAGAAGTCCAAACCTTGTAGTAAGTGTTTACAACAGTACCGTCCTGCTTAGTCCAAGACTCGACTAGGGTAAAACCCTTCTCGCCCAACTTGTCACCAACAGTTGCACCCTTAACGTTTACGAACGCCATTTTGTTTCTCCTTTTTCTTTCAAGCCTAGATCTCATCTAGGACATTTTGTATGTGCATGACATTACAACAATCCTTATGACCACAAGTGCGTTCACCAGGAAGAAACAACTCGCCATGCAACAACGGGTTATCTTCAACATCATACTGCCCATGCCACGGAATACAATGTTCCGCACCAAATTTTATGCTTTTAGCAGGTCGAGCGCGACAAGACACACAAAGCAAATCATTGCGTTTGCGTTTCTCATCTTCCCAAGGAATCCCACAACGGAAACAAAGGTTACGTTCCTGCACACTTGTGAGTCTACCGTTTTTTCTGGAAAGGTTTGTTTTCAATCAGTCCTGCGTCGATAGCTGCCTGATGTGAACAAGGGTCGCAATACAACAAGCCCTTACCGTGCTGGCATTTAGGCATTGGTGTACCTTCACGCTTGTCCTCGTAAGTCAATGCACGTTCACGACGTTGTTCAGCATCAGCATCAGCCTTCAACTTTGCAATCTTGCCCAAGATGTGTTTTGGTTCAACCCAACGAATTGACTCATCACGTGTCGCCAACACGGTAGCAATACGAGTCTGTTCAAAATCTTGCTCATTCAAAATGATGTGCCAAGCACCATAGGTTTGCTCGGTAACGTTACGACCATCTGTGGCTGAGATGAAATCGACGATTTGTTTGGTTTCTTCTGGTCGCATTTTTTATGCCCAATCTGGTTCGGTAGTGATTTGTTTGGTTTGTTCAAAGTTCGCTAAGAAACGTTCGGCCGCTAGTGCTTGCTGTGCTTGTTTAGCGTTTGCTTTGTTCCTTGATGGTAACGGGTCATCGTTCCAACATTGGTTATTCAACCAGGTAGCGGCGTGTTTTGTAAACGCAGGATCACGGTTGGTATCATCACGGTATCTGATAACCCCGTCAAGGATTGTTTCAAACGATGTTGTTTTCATTGCTTGACGAAACGCACGACGAGCGGATTGTTTATTTTCTCTCCTCGGGTAAACATCCCAAAAATCATCAAATAACAAATCAAAATCGTCATATGTTTTAACTGAGGGTTCAGTAATGGTTCTAGTAATGGTTAGTACGCCACCTGCTGTCACCCCTGACGTTGATTCTGTCACCCCTGATTGCAAATCTGTCACCCCTGAAGTCGATTCTGTCACCCCTGACAAATCACCAACAGTAACCCAATAAAGATTCGATTTATACTGTCCACGACTCGGAGCTTGTTGAACAGAAACACTCAATTCACCCAATTCGACAAGTTCTTGAATGTCGCGTTGAACACTACGCTCAGAGGCGTTTACCATTTTTGCCAGAGTGGGAATTGATGGCCATGCACCAATTTCACCTTGGTGATCTGCAATGGCTAGAAGGACGAGTCTTGCTCGACCAGAAGATTTGGAGTATTTCCAAACATTCGACATGATTTCAATGCTCATTTGTTGCCTTTCTCACGGCAACATTGCTAAACTAGCAAGTGCCGATAGGTAGTTATCGGTCGGGTAGTCAGGGTGTTTGGTTCTCTGGCTACCCTTTAATTTTATCAGAAGCCTGCACAATGATTCTTTCCACAGCCTGTGGCAAAGTAACCGAGTGCATAGAGCCTTCCTTTTGTTGTGAAGATGTCAAACTGCTAGTGTAAACGTCACTCACAGTAGGTGTTGGTAAGTTTACATCGTTATTTGCAGGCTCATAGTCTATGCCTTGCAACAAAATGCGTAAAGCCAATTCTGCCTGCTGAGGCACAACACCATTACCACAAGCCTTGAGTTCGTCCACACGGTTCAAACCAACATCAGTTATCCAACCATCAGGTAAACCCATCATCCACTCTGTAAAGCGACTAGAGAGCCTGTGAGAGCCATCTTTACCATCAGGCTTAGTTGGTTCAGGTGCAGGACGACCCAAAACTTCTTCCCAACGACGAATCGCAGGCTCAAACTTACCCCACGAAATGTCCGTTACCTCACCAGAATTAAAAACAGCCCTAGCAACAGTATCGGTTGAAATTTTACCGTCACGTTCTTGAGCTGCAGAACCATCCTTGTAATCACGCACAATGGGTGTTGGCAATAAATCATTGATCACAGACTCACGCAAATTACGATACCCACCAGGAGATTTCTCCTTCAAGGCCGCAATCTGTTCAGGAGTTTTAATCTCACGATGCTCCATAGTATTCGGCGTAGGCAACATCTCCATACGCACAGCAACACCCAACGAAACACCAGGCATCCCCCTATACTCGCCATCCTCAAACTTCTGACGACGCTCCAAATAATCCTCAACAGGCTCATCATAATTACGAATGTGACCCAAAGCAGGAGTAGGCAACAAATCACTCACAACACGCTCATCAGAATCAACAATGCCTTTAACAATCGTGCCAAGTTGAGGTTGAGAACGACGCAAACCAGCCTCATAACCCTCTGGTTGAGAATCACGAGCCTTCAACGTAGGCAACAACTGACCAGCAATAGCATCAGAAACCTTCAACCCATTCTCAGCCGCCAACTGAGCCATCTGATCCCTAACCTGCAACATACGATTACGTTCACGAGCCTTATCCTCAGAAATAGCCCCACCCTGACCCTCAATCGCAGAAGGAGTCCTAAGCATCGACTCCTCGGGGATAGGCAACAATGAAGACTCTGAACCGACTGTGAGGCGCTCCAGCATCGGAAGCCCGAACACTCGTCCACCTTGCGTCATACCCGATGTCGGCCAAGTCACCGAGAACAGCTCCCAATGCTCGCAAAGGAGGTTCGCCATCCCCGCTCTCTCCCATACACCACGGGCAGTATTCCAAATCGCTATGGGCTGTTGCACTAAGTAATCCTCTAACATTTTCAATAACCACCAATCTAGGTCGAATAATCTCAATCGCTTTATGAAACTCAGACCACAAACCTGATCTTGTTCCATCTTTCAAACCAGCCCGCTTACCAGCAAGGCTCAAATCCTGACACGGAAAACCACCAGTCAAAATGTCCACAGGTTCAACCTGTGTCCAATCAACTTTTGACACATCATGGAAATTAGGCACATTTGGATAATGTTTCGCCAAGATTTTACTCGGTGCTTCTTCCCATTCGCAGAACCAGGCTGGTTCCGCACCAGTTACAGCAGTTACGGCACGATCTAAGCCCGAGTACCCGCTGAACAAACTACCAATTTTCATAAGACCCCTTTTCGTCTAGTTGAAACATTACTACAACTAAAGTGTTTTATACAACTCTGCACGTTCAAAAAAATTATCCAAATAAAACCACTTACCCTCCAACGGGTAATAAATAGGTTCAAACTCTGGATTAGCAAACTTGCTTATCTTCCAACCAAAATCCCTTGCACGAGTCGCCCACTCAGCATCAGACTCCATCAACCCATTAACCTCTGAACACATCACAATAATGTTCGCAGGGTTATTCAACGCCTTAAACGACCCCATGCCACGGTTAGCCCGATGATGTGGAACAGCCGTATCCACAACACCACAATGCACACACCCAATGTCGCGTCGCAGAAACTTACTGAACGTCTTCGGGTTCATGGCCGTCCTGTTCCAACTGCATGAACTGTAACTCAATCCAAAACGCTACCCGCCACCAAAAATTAGTATGAATGGCAATGAGGGTGCAAATGATTATGCCAATCCAGGCAAGCAACAACTCCATTACCTCAGCACCTTCAACTCTGTTTCAATCTGACGAGCAATAGTCTGAGTAGACATTTGAGCCAACTCCAACTGTTTCATCTTCTGACGAATACGATTATGTTCAGCCTTAGCCAAATCCGCTTTCAAACGAGCCTCAGAAGCCTGCAAACGACTAACAGCCGTCCTATCCGCCACAGTACCCTGAGCGTTCATAAACGCCAACTGCAACGCCCTATCAGCCTCATTCTCAGCCTCAGCCAAACGACACTCAGACTCAAACAAAGCCTGAACACCCTTAGCTGCCTCCGTCTGAATCCTCTGCAATTCCAGAATCACTTGACTCGGAGTAAAACTCTCCACGCTCCAACCTTCCCAAACGTTCTAACATCAACTCGTGCATAAACGAAGCCGCATTGTCCTGCATAGACACAACAAGACCGTGATAACACTCACGCAACTCCACCAGACTAGCTAGCAGAATCCTATGATCCCTTGACTCCATTGGCAATTTTGGCTATCCCATCAATAATTGGTTGACTAATCTTGAGCCTAACAGCAGACGCATACAACTCACGCAAAGCAGGCAAATCTTCTGCCACAGCCAAAGCCTCCGCTTCAACAAGCCAAGGACGTGCAGGAGCCTTCGGTGTCACATCAGCTGCAACCTTGGCCATCTCCTCACGGCTACTACGCTTATTACCCGACATACCCATGTTGGCCAAAGCACGTCCGATGCTGCTCGTTTCTGCGTTCTCCCAAGCAGAAGTTTTATTTGCACCACCAGAACCATCAACCTCAAACGCATGACCTGTCGCTTTAGGCAAGTTGCGTTCCTGGTCGGCATCCGTCAAAAAGACTGTCGTCTTCACACGCCAAGTAGAAACCTGACGATCCAGAGCAGTAGTCAAATCCTCCGTAATGATACGACCATCAGGATGAGCCTCATAAAAACGCTTAATACGTTCCTCAACGGTTTCATAATCCGCCAAATTAAACTGTGCCATTACTTTGTACCCTTTCTTTTATAAACCAAAAACGGTGACCCAGAACGTGACTGCTGTTTAGCAACCACCCGTTCACCCTCAACTTCACCATACTTAGCAGAACCCAAAGCGTCAAGCACACGCGACTGCAATTCACGATACTCCTCGGTCACATCCTGCAACCGTTCATACGCCAAACAATAGTGCATACCTAAATCACCCAAATCCTCAACAACATCATCAAGGCCTTTGTTTAAATCACGCATCGTATTCAACGTCGACTCAGAACCATCCCACATAGGCTGCTCCAAACGGTCAACACAATCCAAAAACTCATACACTTGAGCCTCAATCACAGAAGCCTCAAACGGGTCATAATCCAACTCAAACTCCTGATACGTTGAACCAGCCAACGCAACAATCTTTGCCTTCTTCAAACCCAAAACGTGCATATACCAAATGACCTGCGCCCGATAATGGCGAGGAACCTCAGACCAATAATCACGACTGAACTTAATCTCAACAACACCAACCGTGCCATCTAGCTCAACGAAAATGCCATCAGGATTAGCGTGGAAACGACTTTCCTTTTTCGACGCATACGACCCGGCCTGCAACACCGTCAACTCAGGATGTTCCTCAGCAAAAATTTCTAAAATGTCATCCTCAAGTTTTGTACCCAAACGCATACTCATAGACGGAATAACTTCAGACTCAATCTGCCCCGTAAACTTATAAAACGCTGTAACAGCAGACTCCCAAGGATTCACGCCAATAATGGCCCCAACTTGTGAACCACCAACAGCCCCCTTACGAGCCTCATGCCACTCAGCAGAACCATTCTCAAAAACACCCAACTCAACCGCACCAGGCATCTCAAAATCAACAACATCAAACATTATTTACCCTTTCATCAAAAATAACGTTTCCCAATAGCATTACCATACAACGTATGACCGACAAAAAACACATCGAAAACTCAACGGAAGTCGAAAGACGTTACAAGAATCTGCTACAAGCCATCATAGACAATGGCGGAGTCGAATGTGAACAAGTACCAGAAATTTTCTTTCCAGAAGATCTGGACTACCGTGACCGAAAAGACGACGAAAAACTCGCAAAAGCCATCTGTGCAAGATGCCCCATAGCAGTCACCTGCCTACAATACGCCCTAACATCAAAAGAACCATGGGGAATTTATGGAGGGCTAACGTCCGAAGAACGCAAACAAATAAAAATTAGGGCTTAACGTCTTCTTCTAATTCAGGGTCATCGTCAGAACCAAAGTCATCCCAGCTAAACGATTCTTTTTCCGCAATTTCAAGAGCGTCTTTAATTTGCTCGTTATCTTCAGCCTGTTGAGCAACAACAGCACGGAAAGTCTTTTCAATGTCTTCCAAAGTCCAATGGGCTTTCCAAATCAAGATGACACCCAGCACGGTAACGATAGTGCCTAACACAGTTCCAACAGCAATCATGCCGCCCCAGAACCAACCAACAGGAGTCGGTGCGCTAATACCTGCACCAGTCAAAAAGAACGCCATGAAAACGCCCAAGACACGAACAGCAATCGACTGAGTAATCTTCTTCATAGTTATCCTTTACAAATGCAAGTCGCGCAATGCTTTGCTGACACAGTTGGGGTAGCAGGAGAAGCAACCGGTGATGCAGGTTTCTGGGCTGCTATCGCTTTCACTAGAAACGAATGAGCATCGAACACTTTGCCCCTAATTCCGCCACCGCTTGTTAGTGACAAGGTGAAGTGCAAGTGAACACCCAAAGAAGCGGAACCAGAAGTCCCAGCGCCGCCCACCGGCTGCCCAGACTTTACCTTTTCGCCCACCTTTAGCGGACTTTGCTTGTCCATGTGACAGTAAATGAAAAACCATTTGCCAACCTTGATTTCAATAATCCAACCCAAAACATCAGACCACTTGTTCATGGTCACGATGCCGTTACCTACGGCTGGAAGCGGTGTGCCTTTTTTAAAGCCGTTGTAATCTACGCCACGATGAGGGCCAAGACCCATAGCTTTACGCTCAGGCGAGTGTGAACCGAACGGGTCAGCAACCTTTGGGAATGGTAAACGCCAGTCATACATTAGCCGAGCGCCTTAATAATCATGAACACGACACCGCTAGAAATAGCAGCTGAAAGAATACCTGTCACCCAAGCACTAGACCAGCGAGCCTTCTCCAAGTCACGCACACGCAACTCAAGGTCAGCATAATTCTTGACAGTCGCTTTTATTTCAGCAAGGTCTTGAACAATCTGAAACAGCATCTTGTCTGAAGTAGGTTCGCTCACGCTCGGATTCTTTCTTTGTAAGTCATCGTTGCGTAGGCGATGAGTCTAGTTTACTCTGCTGAAATACTTGAAGGATTAGGCTCGTCAGCAGACTCAAAAATAGGTCGACTTTCCGTAGGCATCTCCCTACTAGGGCCAGCCAAATCCGCAGTAACATCATTCAAAGACAAAATCACTTGAGCAGCCCAAGCCTCAGCCTCACCAACAGCCCACTCATCACCACAAGGCCAAGTAGGTTGCACAATAAAAGCAACATCAGAGCCCTCATCAAAAATGTGCAAAACACCATCAATAATTTCGTATCTCATTAGGCAGGCCCAAACCCTCCAGAATAATAAGCAACACTTGTAGATCCAGTATTGATAGATGAGAAGCTGCCCGAAGCGCCAGTAGTTGAACGCAAAACAGTTCCATCACTACAAATAAAGACATAGACTCCATTGCCAAACAACGGCGTTCTAACAAGTTTCGCAGAAGGCAAAGTAACTGAAGTCAAGCTGCCAGTAGGGGTGCTAATTTTCCACATAGTCGACAAAGCACCACCAGATGTTGTAGTCAACCAAAGTTCACCATTTACAGCCCAAAACTTGATGTTGTAATAAGTGCCACCTGTTGTACCAACATTTGTCCAAGTAGGAGAAGCGGTAGCAATGTTAGCGGTTCTATAAATGGTGTTATTTATGTAACTTGCAAAGAACCAATAACCTTGCCAGTAAAAAAGGTCAGATGCCGACTGTGTAGCAGGTGCTGTATAGTCTGACCAGTTTTGCCAGCCGCTGCCAACGTTGTTATAAGCAAAAGGCAAGATGCCATCGCCCGATGTTCCTGCTCCGCTGTTGTATTTATTCCAACGGTATGAGGAGTTGTAGTCTGCAAGTGCCCAAGTGTTAGCGCCATCATACGCTGGGCGGTTTATTCCAACATCGTAAGGAGCAGAGTTGTAGCGGTATCGGTTAGCTTGCGTTAAATCCCAAATAGTATTATTTCCATTACCTGTGTAGACTTTTCGCAAACTTGCACCAGCTTCAAGGAACGGGCTTTGACGGTCATAAGAAATAGTGGTGGTGTAATCTAGTGATTGAGGCTTAAAACTGTAGACACTAGATGTGTAAGAGTTTCCGTTTCCAGGATACTCAGGCATCCACCACCATAACGCCTGTGACTGCAAATAAATTAGGCGATTAATCAGCGACGAATTGCCCTGAGTATAAGAATACCCAGTCCAAGACGAACCATCAGAACTCACACGATAAGTAGAAGTTCCATCTGCAAATGCAAAAACGCTAGGCGCAGTCGGATTACCTGCGGCCATGTCATCATAACGAGCAAAAGCCGTCATGCCATCGCGAGTCATGCTTGTTACAGCCATTAGGCGATTTCCGCTCCGAAGATTGAAAAAGTCAAGTTAGCACTAGAAGCATACACAGTAACAACATCAGAAGCGTCTAAAGTCAAACCCAAAGTTAATGTAGTCGAATCGTTTGCACCGACTGGAACATCGTAAGCAATGTAATGAGTATTAGCCAAAGTAGCGGCATCAGGTCGAATAGCGATACGGAACGAAGCTGCTGTGCTGCGGTTTGCAATAATCAAAGTCGAAATAACAGTTTGCTTACCAGCACCAACGGTATAGATGTCAGTATTCGAGGTTGCACTAGGCGCTGACTGCGCTAGTACCTTATATGTAGTAGTTGCCATGTTTTATGCTCCCATTAGTAGAAAAGTGTCTAAGGCAGAACCGCCACCACCAACGGCAACCCATTCTGAACCGTCATAATATTGAATTGCGTTGCTATCGGCTAGGTACGAAACCATACCCTCAGATACGGACGTGCCAAGCGCAGATGAACGAGCAGCTGTGCCAGCATAAACCTGCACGACCTGATCTTGCAGATAGCCCTGCACATTTGCAGCACTTAAAACTTCACCAGCGATGAAGACTTTTCTACCAAGTCCAGCCACGATTCTCCTTAACTAAGAATACCTTGATTCAGTATACCAAATACGGCATCATCGAGAACGAAGAAGGTATTGTCGACTGTTTGAAAATTGAACGTCATTTTGTGAACATTTAAATCAGTAGTGTGGCTGATGCCAATGACTTCTGCGTACTTATCAATAGATGGGCTAAGACCATTAGGAGAAAACTTTATCTGACAAACAGAACCCATTTCAAGTGCCAATACTTGAGTTTGTTCGCTCTCCGTCAACGAGGTCAAATTAACTTCAATAGCGTCGAAACGAAACTCTGGTTGGGCATACTTAGAAACCAGAACATAAGCTCGACTTTCAATGTCTGCCACACTATCTAAAAGCAAATCAGTCTGCGTCAAAGTAGAGATGCCATACTCGTCTTGAGATGCCAAATCATCTGCAACAGCCGTAGCCGCTGATGTAACTGAGGAAACAACAGCCTGGTTGTACAACAACTCAGAACCATAAGTGACCGCTACACCCGAATAGTCAATACCCGAAGCATCATCAGAAAAAACTACTAAGTCATTTGAGCGAACAGCAATACCGTCGAAATCACGGAAAGTTAACTTACCAGTTTTAGAAACAAATAAGCGCCCAAATTCAGTTTGTTCAATAAGTTGCAAATACGACAAAGCACTCGTATCAGCTGCAACTGTATCCGCTCCCAAAACAAACTGACCTTCGTCAATGTCACGTTCTTCGACTGGCCAATTCACATCCGCTGAAGACAACACGCTATTGACTCTTGCACCCGATAGTTGAGAAGTTTGAACTCCGCCACCTAGCGTTTGACTTGCTAAAAGCATAAATCCATCTGAAGCAGTTGCAGATGCGGTTGCATCACCTTGCAATGACCAGTCAAGATTCCAGTCATCAATGCGACCTCTAAATTGAACAACACCATCTACCGTGATGCGAATTTCTCTGTGCGGAATAACCTGACCATAAAATGGCGACGAAGTGTATGTCGGGTCAAAAGCACGATCACGATTGCTAAATGTTACCGAACAAACACCAGCGTTGAACCTATCAAGTTCACGACTTTTCCCACGACTTATTGAATAATTCCGTACTCTATCAGTCACATCGATAAAGATGTTTCCACCGAGAACCCAATCAGGATTATCTAATTGACCTTGGACGGGGCTATCAAGTACAAAGAAAGGGCCAGCACCAGTAGAAGTAAGGTCAAAACCAATCTCAACTTTTTCAGTCAACATCAAGCAAATACCGTTCCTGAAGTTTTCTCATACTTTTTAATAAGGTTTACAATCTGACCGCCAAGTTCTGCACCGTTAGTTCCCAAACCAGCGTTCACAGTTAGATTAACAGTAGTTCCACCATCAACCGTTGAAGTGCCACCCTTGAAGCCCAAAGAACCAGCGGCACCAGGACGCAACAACACATAATCGTTAGTATTGCCCACTTCGGGAGGAGTAACAACAGGGGCTTCAACAGCAGGAGGAGTAAGAGCTGCAACAGCCCCAGTCTTAGCCGTAGTAGCAGCTTCCAACGCAATACGCAACGCTTCCTTAGCCTTAGTCATCGCATCATCCAAAATAGCCTGCAACGCCGCCTTCACAGCATCAATAGCTGCAAACATGGCAGTCTTAGTAGCATCCGCCGTGAACTGTGCAAACGTATCCGAGAAAGTCTTAGCCAAAGCAGTACCAGCATCCTTAAACTGCTGATCCGCTGAAGCAATACCCGCCAAAATACCATTCGACAAGTCCAAACCATCGCCATAAAGTTTCTGAGCAGTTTCCTCAGCCAAACCAGCCGAAACATCACCCAACTCTTTATAAAGACTGTTCATCTCAGAAATAGTTGAAGGGCCACCATCAACCAAAGCCTGAGCAGTAGCACCACCCGCTTCAGCACCAGCCTTCAAAATCTGACCGAACAACTCAGAGTTCAAACCAGCATCACGCAAAACACGCAAGTTGCTAACAAACTTCTTCGTACCATCCACAATCTTGCGGAAATTCTCCACAATCGCAGAACCCTGCTGTGCAGCTTGCAAAGTACGAGAAGTCGTAATGGTAATACCATTAACCAACTTCGTAACAGTTTCAGTAACAGTAGAAGCCTGTGAAGACAACAAGTTAGTGACATTCAACGACCCAACCAGGGCAGACTTCACATCAGCAAACAAAGCCTCAACAAGTGACTTCTTCTTAGCCAACTCGTCACGGTTCTTCGCAATCGAACGAAGAACAACCATCTCCTGTTCGGCATACTTCTTCAAAGCATCATACGAAGCCTTAGTGATAGCACCCGAATCCAAACCATCAGCCAACTGATCATTGATGCTCTTAAACGCATCGACAACCTCAGACTCAAAAGCACCAAGGTCTTCCTTAGCCTGACCAAGTTGACGAACAGAAACCAACACATTGTTCATCGACTTGTTAAACGAGTCAGCCAACTCTTGTTGCTTCTTAATAGCATCCGCTAAAGCATCGCTGTACTCTTTCTGAGCAGAAGTAACAGCATCCGTGTAAGTTTTGTTAGCGTCAGCAACCGCATCGTCATACTCTTTGTTGATACGAAGAAGTTCATCAGCGACCTTCTTAGTTTCAGACAAACCATCAGCAGTAGTGGCAAACAATGCTTGGAAAGAAGACGCTGCAGCTTTACCGCCAGCAACAATCGCACTAAAGACCTTATCCCAGTCCTCACCCGAACCAATGATGGCCTCAACAGCCCCACCAGAAAGCCCCATACCGCCCAAGATGCCACGAGCAGACTGCTTCTTTGCTTCTTCCTCAAGACTCTTAGTCAACTCGCCTAGAGGCGTTTTAGCCAGTTCCTCAAGTTCCTTCAAACCAGCCTTAGTGGTATTGAAAAGAGCCTGAACCTTCTTAACAGCCGCAGAACCACCAGAAATAATTGACTGGTAAACCTTGTTCCAGCCTTCACCAGAACCAACAATCGATTCAGCAAGCCCAGCAGAAACACCAGCGTTCTGCAAACGGATGCTTGCCATACGCTTACGGTTCTCATCCATCAAAGAATCATAGAAATCCTTGATGTAGTTCTTAGCTTTAGTTTTAGCACTTGAAGTATCGGTATCAGGTGTGGTAGTTACCCCACCAATAGCACCCAAACGTTCCAAACGCTGACGAATAAGTTTAGAAGTTTCATCAGTTGCTTCAGTAGTCGTACCAGAAGCAATGTCATTGATACGCTCAAAAGTAGTAACAATCCAACCAAGCAACGGTTTAAGAATCTTGCTTCCATTGATGAAGTCACCAATAAACTTCATCACCATGCCAGCACCATCGCCAAGGTTCAAAGAATCAGCAAACTTCACAAACAAATCTGAAATAGCAATCAAACCAGCAGCAAGATGCGTCAAAAGGTCAGCTGCAAGTTCCAAAACAACGGCCGCAACAGCCGCAATCAAATTGATAACAGGAGCCAGAGCAGTCAGCAAACGACCAACAAGATCAAGAACAATGCCAATAATTTGAGCCAAAGGTTTCAACAAAGGCTCAAGAGTCTTCATTACATCAGCAATACCCTGCACAGCAGTAGTAGCATCAGGGCCAAGACCATTTACAAGCGGAATGAAACTCTTAGTAAATTCAGTAATCGTAGGAACAAGAGCCTGACCAACAGTAGCCTGCAAGTTCTCAAAAGACGCATTAAGACGAGTCTGAACACCAAACAAAGTGTCACTCTGAGCCGCATAAGCACCCTGAGCATCAGCAGAACGCTTAAACAACTGTTCCAAACGAACCTGTTGCTGTGCGTTCAACAACGCCTGACCAGTAAGGTCACCCATACCCTTAGCGGCCAACAAAGCATTAACTTCATTCTGCTTTAGAGCAACACCAAACTTTTCAATCGGGTCATACTCACCACGGAACAAAGCCGTCATAGCAGTCAACGCTTCAGACGTGTCATAACCATAAGTGGTAGCCAAGTCCTGAGCGAGCATTGTCAACTTCTCAGTTTGAGTAGCGGTATCCTCCATAGAGAATCCAGCCTGCTTCAGAACAGAACCCAAGAATGTTGCAGTCTTAGCCGCCTGGCTCTGCGACATACCCATACTGTCAGCGTTCTTAGTAAACGTTGTCATACGTTCACTCAAGTCACCAAATACAGTATCTAGGGCATAAAGGTTACGGTTTAGGTCACGAGCTGCATTAACAGACTCAGACAAGAAATTGACAGACGCACCAAGGGCTTTGACACCACCAGCCGCCGCAGCAGCAGCCAAACCAGCCTTCTTAAGGGATGCACCCAAACCAGCAAGAGCAGAAGAAGCCGAATTAATACCAGCAGAATTAAAAGTCGTTAAAATCGGGAGGACAATAGCCATAATTAATACTTCCTACGCAACTCAGCATTGATACTTGTAGACACCGACGCAACCAACTTATTCATTCTTGCATTGACTTCAGGTAAAGCCTTTTCAGCTGCAGGCCAAACGACACGAGAAGGTCGACTAGCCCGTTGCAACTTCTTAGACTTCTGAATACCCCTGATCATGCCCTTACCCTGACCATTAATGCGGTGTTGACGTTCACCATCAGGATGATTCGAATACTTATACATTCGGGTCATTTTGCCATCACCACGACCACCTGTTTTAGCCATGTCCAACATAGCCAAAGCAGGCGACCAAGCCCAAACAGACACAATCGATTTACCCTTCTTACGAATACGAGTATCGATTTTGATGGAAGTCTTATTAGCCGCAACACCAGTACCCCAAGTCATACGACCAGGCACAACCTTGGGAACCATACCACGAACATCAATCGTACGAGGAATGGCTCTTTTTACCTCGTTCTCGACATCCTTACCAATTTCTTTAGCATTAGCCTTAAATTTTGTAATAAGTTTTGGGTCAACTTTACGCAACTCACGCACAAGAAACTGCCAGTCAGTAATCTCAATACGAGTGCTATTCGTATTAGTTACGATACTAATTGTCTTAGCCATTGACCCATCCTTACTTCTACTATTCTACCCGCCAAAAGCAAAACCCCCTCCAGAGAGGGGGCTTCACTATTTAGTAGCGTTTGTGGCCTTAGCCGCCAACCAGCGACCCATAGTCCACAACATACGATCATCCAACAGCATCAACTCACGCGGAGAAATGCCAGTTTCGCAAGCTAGGCCCGCGATAAACCAATGTGTTGAAGACTCGCCTAAACCACGGATTTTGGGTCGATTTCACTCGCCCCAATCGTAGCCACGGTGTCAACCCAAGAATCAAACTCCAACTTTGTAACCTTACGACGGAACTCAGAGTGCCATGCAAGATACAAGAGGTAAGTCAACTTCATGTCGTTACCAAAGTTAGTAACAGAAGTGTTGTATTTATCTTCAAACGCAACCAAGTCACTTGCAGAGCAAGTAATCTCAGAAGCCTGAGTGGAGCCTTCAAATTCAACGCGTAGATTGATTTTCAATTTAGATCCTTAGATTAAGCGGTAGCCTTGGTGATTGCACCTGAGGTAGGCCAAGTCACCGAAACGGTTGAGAGGTCGCCAACAGCGCCAGCCACGGGGTTCCACGAGTTTACAAGCACGGTGGCCGTGTAAGCAGGTGTGACCGATGAAGCTGCAGTTCCGTTACCAGCGATGATAACAGCAGTAGCGAGAGTTCCCACTAGAGGATAGATAGTTGCTTCAACAGAAGCAGCAGCATAGTCCTGGTGGAAGTCGATTGAAACTGAACCTGACTTTAGACCGCCAACAAGTTCGGTGTAACCACCAGAACCGAAGTCGGTTGCGTCAACGTCAGCCGAGTTGATAACAATTTCAGCACGAGCGACTGAAGATGAAAGGTCAACACCGTTGATGCTTACCTTATTGCCCGTGACAACGTATTTTGCCAATTTGTTCTCCTAGCTTGCATACACGACAACAGAAAACTCTGCCGCCAAGTATTGATTTTCATTTACAGAGATTGAGCCATACGAGCTAATCTCAGTCACTCGACAATCATTAGCATGACCACCGAGAGTCCTATCTAATTCTACCGCCTGTTTCACCGAGTAAGTTCCAGAACCAGCACAGTAAGCATCTAAAGCGTTTTGACCTGAACGTTCATCCTGTCGTTGAACAATCAAAGTAATAGTGAAACGAAACTGATCAAGCCCACGGTTCATAGCAATGTCAAAGGTGACAGGAGTGGCATCCGGTTCAACAATAGCGATAGGTGGGTTTACAAGGTCAGGAGCATAACTGGCAGTTCGCAAACCAGGAATACTAGCAAGGTTAGTTGCGATACCAGAACGAAGGTCAGTAATGCTTGCCATTATGCAAAGTTTCTAAGAGTGCGATACGGGTCAAGAAGTTGAGCCACATCAGGGTCGATACGGTTCGACACGCGCATAACACCCATGTCACCAAACCCAGCAACACCCAAAGGGCTGTCCAGACGTTTAAAAATGCGTGAAGCCTGAATGATACAAGCCTGCTTGACCGCAATAGGAACAGAAGCCCAACCCCAAACACCAACAACCTTCACCAAAGTCATGTGGTTCCAAATAGGGAAAATGTAGCGACCGATAGCACGAACAGAAGTGTAAGGGGTCACAATGCCACCAGAACGACCGTTGACAGGTTCCAACTGAAAGTCGGTAGCATCCCAAGTGGTGTCAAACACCATGTCGGCTTCAGTAGAAGTAGACAAAGTTGTTACAGATTGCAAGTCTTCAAGATCAGTCACATAGTTGTCTTGTGCTTCAAAATACTTGGTAGCAGTTCCGCCATTGTAGAAGTAGCGGTTGGTGTAACCGTCAATTTCGCGTGACGCAGCTTCGACAGCCATCTCTAGGGTGGCATCATCGATTGTGTCAATAATTTTTAGGGCGGCCTTAACCTCTGCCAGAGAACAATAACCGTTAGTAATAGCCATAGGTCTATTCTACCGTCTTGCTAGACGTGCTTTAATGTCCGTTGAACTAATACCAGCCGTGTAAGGAATGTAAGCCAACCCAATACCACGCTCATCCAACCAATCCTGGTCAAACTGCATCTGTGCGTAATAGTCACGCCTAGCCCAATCCGAACCAATCACAACTAGGTCAGGTTTTACCAAATCAATAGCGAGGCGAGAATCAGCGCCCCCAATGTTAGGAACGACCCTATCCACATAGCGGCAACTTTCCAAGACACTTTTACGCTCCTCATAGTTCATAACAAGCCCCTTGCCTTTGTAGGCAATGATGAACTCGTCTGTGTTTAGGCTAACTGTTACTGAGCCTAGTTCGGCACAACGCTTTAGAAACTGAACGTGGCCAGCGTGGAATAAATCGAATGATCCGCCTGTGTAAACGCTCAATCCCATCGGTTAGCCCTTCGGATAGCAAGCGACCATTCGCCCTGCGTATAGTCTTGCTGTTCTTCTTTCCAGTTATACACATACTGATTGTTCCGATACGAAACCGAGTTAGCTGCCTGAAAACCGCTATTGAGTGTTGAACTGTTTTCGTGATGAACCGTTGCAGGGATTTCTTTTATCGGCACACCGTGGAAATCAACTCGGCGCTCAAGGTCATTGTCGTCAAAATACAACGGATAAAAGCGTTCGTCATACAAGCCAACCTTCTCAACCATGCCCTCGCCAAAGACCACAGCAGACCACTTAGGGTTGATGTTCAAAAAGTTCAACGCCTCGGTGTCCACCTGCTCGGCAACAGTCTGCAAAGCGCCAGCCTCAAACCATGCGTCATCGTTCACCAGAAGCCAGTAGGGGGCATAAGGCGTGGACTTGATAACCAAGTTCCAAGCGCCCGTCAAACCCAGCCCAAACGGCACACGCAAAACCCACATCTTTTGAACCGACTCAGGTTTTATAGGTTGCCACGAACCCGTGCCAGAGTTATCCACAATGACCAAGTGTTCAACAGGGTAATCAATCGAAGCAAGCAAACGGTCAGCCAAATCAAACCGTTTCAAAGTGCAAAAGCCGATAACAGGAATCATGCAAAACCTAAATCTGCTTTTAAGAAAATCTGCAAACCCGTTTTCACTTTAACAACTTCTTCAAAACAGGAACCCAATACTTTTCCCACACAAGTTCAACATCAAACTGTGAAGCAAAATCAATCGCAACCTGGCTACGCCCACGACCAGCCTCATACGCCAACTCCAACGCAGAAACAATCGAAGGCACAAGCGGAATCTGCCAAAACGCTTCCTGAGCCGAATCCCACATAGGCTGACCCTCAACAAGCCAACCATCATCAGCCACCAAATCCTTAGGAGCAGTCCACGACGAAGCAATCACTCGTGTGCCACAAGCCTGAGCCTCCACAATCGGAATCTCAAAACCCCCACCAAACGACGGAGCCAACAAAACATCCATACCCGTAAACAAAGCCGCAACTTCTTTATCAGACATACCAAACTTGTAATCCACAAACGGCGGAAACATAACCGCTTCCTTAGGGATACCCAAAGACTTCAACAACGGCAACAAATTCCAGCCACCAGCAGTTCCCAACGGATCAGTGTGTAAATACAACACACTATTAGGGTGCTTCTCACGGAAAATACTAAACGCCATCAAATTCTCAGAAAACGCTTTCCGGTGAATCATCCCCGACGCTTTATTGGCCGCAACAGAACCAACAACAAACGTATCCTCATCAACACCCATAAACTCACGAACATTCTGCCCGTTAATTTCCCAAGTAGGTTTCATAATCTTGGTATCAATAGCGTGAGGCACATACTCACAATCAATGCCCTTAGCCTTCAACTGTTCAACACCAAACGGAGCCATAGCAATAGGTGTCACATTAGGTTTACGCAACCACTCCTCCACCTTAGGAGGCAAAGTCACATGGTCAAGCGGAACCCAAGAAGCAATCGGCAACTTATCCCAAGCTGCACCACGCAAAACCCACACATCATACAAAGTGATAAGTAAGTCTTTTAGCCCCTTGTTTTGAGCCTTCCAATGAGCGTGTTGCATAGGAGCAACATCATTTGAATAAGTGTCCAAACCCCGAGGGTAATGAGGAATAACACCATGACCAGTATCGTAAGTAGCAATGTTACCTTCGACACCATAGTTTGATAAAGCCGCAACCTTAGCACCATCCCTCTGCAACCGATCAACAAGCATCTTGGTTTGCATCCCGTAACCAGTCGGTTGACCAGGCGAATTAGACCAAACCGAAACAAGACCCTTTATTTTTCCCATGAGGAACCTTTCGTAGTAGGTATACTCATACTATAAGAAAAAACCCCAGCGTGACAGCAATCACCTGGGGCATGACCAGACAGAATGGAGTATGTCCGATTGGAACAGTCTAAGGCTTGTAGCCGATGTAAGCAAATC
>JACCDU010583002.1_pt1 | contig 35705 bp, 28 predicted proteins | sample 7446081 | NCBI WGS metagenome assembly JACCDU01 (sample SAMN15323447, study PRJNA562643) | freshwater metagenome | isolation source: river surface water | place: USA:Blue River Watershed | collected 2017-08-17
AGGCTTCCGGTCCAAGGCGGGCTGGCCTTTTGTGGCCGAGCTGGCACTCAAGTTCAACGAAGAAGAAGCCCAGTGGAAGCTGGAGTTTGACTTTGGCGACGACGGCAAGAACGAGGACACCGGCGAGATCGTCGACTGCTCGGCCCAGCAAAGCCTGGGCGCATGCCCCAAATGCGGCAGCCCTGTGCACGAGCACGGCAGCAATTACGTCTGCAGCAAAGCCGTGCCCACCCTCGAGCAGCCCACGCCGAGCTGCGACTTCAAGAGCGGCCAGATCATCCTGCAGCAACCGATCGAGCGCGAGCAGTTCAGCAAATTGCTGGCCACCGGCAAGACCGATCTGCTCGACAAATTCGTGAGCAACCGCACCCGCCGCAGCTTCAAGGCCATGCTGGCCTGGAACCCGGAAGAGGGCAAGGTCGGCTTCGAGTTCGAGCAACGCGAGGGCAAGGGTCCGGCGCGCAAGGCGGTGGCCAAAAAGACCCCGTTCGGCAAAGCGGCCACCAAAACCGCCAAAGCCCCTGCGGCCAAGAAAGCCCCTGCTGCGAAAAAGGCTGCGGCACCCAAGGCCCCGCGCAAGGCCGCTGTGGGCACACTCAAGCCCAGTGCCGCTTTGGCTGCCGTGATCGGCGACGGGACATATGCCCGCACCGAGGTGGTCAAAAAGATGTGGGACTACATCAAGGCCAACGGCCTGCAGGACGCCGCCAACAAACGCGCCATCAATGCCGACGCCAAGCTGCGCGAGGTCTTCGGCAAGGACCAGGTGACGATGTTCGAATTGGCGGGCATCGTGGGCAAACACCTGGACTGAGTGCGGGCCTGATCAGGCGGCCAGCATCATCAGGCTGGCATTGCCGCCTGCTGCGGCCGTGTTGGTGCTGATGCTGCGCTCGCCCACCAGGCGCGCCAGCGGCACCTGTGCCGTGCCGGCTTGCAGCGCGGTCAGGGTGACGATGGGGCCGTCTTGCGTGGCCAGTTGCGTGGCCAGGGCCAATACTTGGTTGGCCGGGGCGCTGACCAGTGCGGTGTCGGCTTGCAGGGTGTCGCTGAGCACCAGGCGGGCTTGCACGGCGGTGGGCAGGCTCGCGCACAGGGCAGCGCTTTGGGTGGCCAGCACCGCCTGTCCCCCAACGGCCAGCACCGCCGCCATCTGCGCGAGCAGATCGGCCTCGGCGCTGGCCTGCGAGCCCACACGGCACAACACCCGCGCACGGGCTTGCACGCGGTAGGCGTTGCGCTCGCCCGTGGGGCCGGGCAGCAAGGCCTCGAGTCCGGCTGGGTTGCAAGCGGCCAAACGTGCGCACTGGTGTGCCAGCGGCAGTCGGCCCTGGGCGGCGGCCCAGTCGTGCAGGGCCTGCAGCGCAGGCGTGACCTGCGGCATGGCGGTGGCACCACTGGCCTGCACGCTGCGCAGGGCCGCGTCATCCGGGCAGCGGGCCAGCAAGCGCAGCAGGACCAGCGGGCCGCCCGCCTTGGGGCCGGTGCCTGAGAGGCCTTCGCCACCAAAGGGCTGCACGCCCACCACGGCGCCGACCATGTTGCGATTGACGTAGGTGTTGCCCGCGTGGGTGTTGTTCGTCACACGGGCGATGGTTTCTTCGATGCGCGAATGCACGCCCAGGGTGAGCGCATAGCCGGTGGCGTTGATCTGGGCCAGCAGCGCGTCCAGGTCCTGGCGGGCGTAGCGCAACACATGCAGCACCGGGCCGAACACCTCGCGTTCGAGCTGGTCGATGCGGTCGATCTCGATCAGCGTGGGCAGCACATAAGTGCCGGTGGGCAAGCGGCCCGGTGCCTGGCGGCTGATGCGGTGGACCTTGCAGCCCTGCGCTTGCATCTTGCGCACATGCGCTTCGATGCCGCTTTGCGCGCGTTCGTCGATCACCGGGCCCATGTCCACCGACAGTTGGGCGGGCGTGCCCATCTGGATCTCGGCCATCGCCCCCTGCAGCATCTCCAGCAGGCGGTCGGCCACATCGTCCTGAACGCACAGCACGCGCAGCGCCGAGCAGCGTTGGCCTGCGGCTTCGAAAGCCGAGGCCACCACGTCCTGCACCACCTGTTCGAGCAGGGCCGATGAATCGACCACCATGCAGTTCTGGCCGCCGGTCTCCGCCACCAGGGGCACCACCTGGCCGTGTGCATTCAGGCGCTGGGCCAGCGTGGCCTGCAGCACTTTGGCGGTCTCGGTGGAGCCGGTGAACATCACACCCTGCACGCGGGCGTCGCCCACCAGTGGCATGCCCACGCCGCGGCCCGTGCCGGGCAAGAGCTGCACGGCGGCGCGGGGCACACCGGCGCGCCAGAGCACATCGACCGCGAGCGCGGCCACCGCGGGGGTGGACTCGGCGGGCTTGGCCAGCACCGGGTTGCCCGCCGCCAGTGCCGCAGCGACCTGGCCCATGAAGATGGCCAGTGGAAAGTTCCAGGGGCTGATGCACACCACCGGGCCGAGCGCGGTGTGCGTGCGATTGTCAAAGTCGCGTCGCACCTGCGCGGCGTAGTAACGCAAGAAGTCCACCGCCTCGCGCAGTTCGGCCACGGCGTGGCTCCAGGTCTTGCCGGCCTCGCGCACCAGCAGGGCCATGCAGCGCGGGGCCTCTTGCTGTAGCAGGTCGGCGGTTTGCTCCAACAGGGCGGCGCGCTGCTCGGGCGCGGTCTGCGCCCACTCGGGGGCAATGGTGTGGGCTGCCTGCAGGGCGGCCAGCACATCGCCTTCGCTGGCGTATTGCACGGTGCCGATCCGGTCGGCATGGTCGGCGGGGTTGCGCATGGGGTGCAGTTCGCCGCCTTCTGCCGTGCCGGCCAGCAGGGGGCGCACCTGCAGTGGCGTGGTGTGCGCCAGCATCTGCTGCGCCAGCAGGCGCAGCGTGGGTTCGTGTGCCAGGTCGGGTCCGTTGGAATTGCGGCGGGCCGTGCCATACAGCTGCGCGGGCAGCGCTATGTGCAGGTGCGGCTGGCCGGGTGTGCGGTCTTCGCGCCCGGCGTCTTGCTCGGTGCGTTGCACCGGGTCCTGCACCAGGTCGTCCACGGACACCGATGCGTCGGCCATGCGGTTGACGAAGGAGCTGTTGGCGCCGTTTTCCAGCAGGCGGCGCACCAGGTAGGCCAGCAGGGTTTCGTGTGTGCCCACGGGCGCGTAAATGCGGCAAGGGCGGCTCAAGATACCACCCCCCACCACTTGCATGTACAGCGGCTCGCCCATGCCGTGCAGGCACTGGAACTCGTATTGCCCCTGCCGGTAGTCCCCCAGCGTGTCTTGCGCCACCTGCACGATGGCCGCCAGGGTGTGTGCGTTGTGCGTCGCAAATTGCGGGTACACCGCGTCGGGCGCGGCCAGCAGCTGGCGGGCGCAGGCCAGGTAAGACACGTCGGTGTGGTGCTTGCGGGTGTAGACCGGGTAGTCGCTTTGGCCGTCCTGTTGAGCGCGCTTGATTTCACTGTCCCAGTACGCGCCTTTGACCAGGCGGACCATCAGGCGGTGCCCGCTGCGGCGCGCCAGATTGACCACAAAGTCGATCACGAAGGGGCAGCGCTTCTGGTAGGCCTGGATGACAAAACCGATGCCATGCCAGCCTTGCAAACTGGGGGCCTGGCACAGGGCTTCGAGCAGGTCCAGCGAGATGTCCAGTCGGTCCGCCTCTTCGGCGTCGATGTTCAGGCCGATGTCGTACTGCCGTGCCAGTTCGGCCAGCTTCCATACGCGAGGCAGCAGCTCGTCCATCACGCGCTGGTGCTGCGCGCGGCTGTAGCGCGGGTGCAAGGCCGAGAGCTTGATCGAGATGCCCGGACCGCCCACCACGCCTTGCCCTTGGGCTGCCCGGCCAATCGCGTGGATGGCGTTTTCATACGCTGCCATGTAGCGCTGCGCATCCTGCTCGGTCAGTGCGGCTTCGCCCAGCATGTCATACGAATAGCGAAAGCCTTGCGCTTGCATGGTGCGGGCGCGCTGCAGGGCTTCGTCAATCGTTTCGCCGGTGACGAACTGTTCGCCCAGCATCTGCATCGCCAGCTGCACGCCTTGGCGGATCAGCGGCTCGCTGCCCTTGCCCACCAGGCGTGTGATGGCGCCCAGCATCTGGCCCTCGCTGTGCGTGGCGACGAGCTTGCCGGTCAGCAGCAGGCCCCAGGACGCCGCATTCACAAACAGCGAACCGCTGTGCCCCAGGTGCTGCTGCCAATCGCCGCCACCGATCTTGTCGCGGATCAGGGCGTCGCGTGTGGCCGCATCGGGAATCCGCAGCAGCGCTTCGGCCAGGCACATCAGCGCCACGCCTTCTTCGCTGGACAGCGCGTATTCCTGCATCAGACTTTGCACCCGGCCGGCACGGCCACTCAATGGACTGCCAGCGCGGCCGCGCTGGCTTTGGCGCATGCCGCTCACCAGTTGGCGCGCCAGCGCGTCGGTGCGTGCGGCCTGGTCGGCGTTCGGGCGCGCCTGCGCCATCAGGGGCGCCAGGGCTTCGGGTTCACTCAGGCGGGTGGCGCGGGCGATGGCTTCGCGCAGGGCGCCGCGCTCGGCCAGCGGGCCTTCGGGCGAGAAGCGGGCGCCCTGCGGCAGGGGGGTGAGCCAATGTTGCGGGGTGGCGGCGTTCATGGAAAGTCTCGGTGGTGTGTTGACTTAACTCGCCATGATCCGGATTTGAGGCCGTATATTTATCCAAAAAACGACGATTTAAATGAATAATGTTCGGCATGAGCAGCGAATCTACCGACATTGACCGCATCGACCGCCGCATCCTGGACGTGCTCCAGCGCGATGGGCGCATCAGCAACCTCAAGCTGGCCGAAGCCGTGGCCCTGTCGCCCACAGCGGTGCTGGCGCGGGTGCAGCGCCTAAGCAAGGACGGCTACATCCTGGGCTACGAGGCGCGACTGAACCCCTTGCTGCTGGGTGCGGGCATGCTGGTGTTTGTGGAGGTGCTGCTCGACCGCACCAGCGCCAATGTGTTCGAGCAGTTCAAAGCCGCGGTGCAGGTGCGCGCCGAAATCATGGAATGCCACCTGGTGGCTGGCGGCTTCGACTACCTGCTCAAGATCCGCTGCGCCGACATGAACGCCTACCGCCAGTTTTCGGGCGATGTGCTCTGGCAACTGCCCGGCGTGCGCGAGACGCGCACTTATGCGGTGATGGAAGAGGTGAAGAACAGCACGGCGCTGGCGCTTTGACCCCAAATGGGCAAGGGCCTGCGCGCAGGCGACAGACGGGGTTGGGTGGGCGCTTTCAGAATCACCGTTTTTCACCCCCAACAGAAAGAGACACCCCATGAAACACATCGGTTTTGTCGGCGCTTCCGGCCTCATGGGCCACGGCATGGCCAAGAACATCCGGGCCAAGGGCTTTGAGCTGTCGATCACCGTGCACCAGCGCACCGAGCCTGTGCAGGACTTGCTGGCCGCTGGTGCCAGGCGGGTGGCCAGCCATGCCGATCTGGCCGCTTGCGACGCGGTGGTGATCTGCGTGACCGGTTCGCCCCAGGTCGAGGCGGTGGTGGCGGGCCTGCTGTACAACGCGCGCCAGGGCCTGATCGTGATCGACACCTCCACCAGCGAGCCCGATTCCACCCGCCGCCTGGCCGCTTTGTGCGCGGAGAAGGGTGTGGTCTATGTGGACGCACCGCTCACCCGCACGCCCATCGAGGCCGAGGCGGGGCGCCTGAACACCATGGTGGGCGCCAGCCAGGACGTGTTTGAAAAGATTTCGCCGCTGCTGCAGGCCTACTGCGAAAACGTTTTCCATGTGGGCGAGACGGGGGCGGGCCACATCGTCAAACTGCTGAACAACTTCATCTCGCAGGCCATTTGCACGGCCACGGCCGAAGCCTTTGCGGTGGGCACCAAGGCCGGGGTGGACGTGCGCCAGCTGGTGCGCGTGGTCTCGGCCGGGGGCGCCAATTCGGGCCTGTTCCAGTCCATGTCCAAGGCACTGGACGGCGACTTCACCGGCCTGAAGTTCGAGCTGAACAACGCCGCCAAGGACCTGCGCTACTACTGCCACCTGACCGAAGGTGTGAAAGCGCACTCGCAAATTGGTGCCAGTGTGCACCAGGCCCTGAACCTGGCCGCCGCTCTGGGCTACGGCAGCGAGCTGGTGCCCTCGCTGGTCAAGGCGCAGGCGCAGCTGTGCGGCGTGAAGATCGGACAGGCTTGATCAGCGCCAGGTGGCCAGAGCGCATTGACCGCCATGCACCTCCCCCACCGCCGCCGCGAAGACTTTGAAGCCAGCCGGGTGTACGAATACCCGCAGCACCTGCGCGCCGCTGTCGAGGACGCTCCCACGGGCGCGGGTGTCTATGTCTTCCACGGTGAGCGCGGTGACCTGCCGCTCTACATCGGCAAGAGCGTGAACATCCGTTCCCGCCTGCTCTCGCACCTGCGCAACGCCGACGAAGCGCGGCTGCTGCGACAGACCCAGCGCATCACCTGCACCCGCACGGCAGGCGAGATTGGCGCCCTGCTGCTCGAAGCGCAGCAGATCAAGCAGCTGCAGCCGCTCTTCAATCAGAAGCTGCGTCGCAACCGCCAGCTGTGCAGCCTGCAGCTCACCGGGCAGCAGCCGCAGGTGGTTTATTCCAAAGACCTGGACTTTGCCAGTGCGCCCGAGTTGCACGGCCTGTTTGCCAGCCGACATGCTGCGCTCGATGCCCTGCGCAGCATCGCCGATCAAAACCGCTTGTGCTACGGCGCCCTGGGTCTGGAAAAACCCGCGCCCGGCAAGGCCTGCTTTCGCGCCGCGATTCGCCAATGCGCGGGCGTTTGCCGGGGCGACGAAACACCCGACGCGCACCAACAGCGCCTGTTCACCAGCCTGCTGGCCCTGCGCGTGCAATGCTGGCCCTACGCCGGTGCCATCGGCCTGGTCGAGCGCGACGAGGCACTCACCCAGATCCATGTGGTGCGCAACTGGTGTTACCTGGGCAGCGCCGCGACACCCGACGAAGCCCGCCAGCTGAGCACCGTGGCCGCAGGTTTTGACGCCGATGGCTACAAGATCCTGGTGCGCCCCATCCTCACGCAGAGCGTGGAAATCCTGTTGCTCTGATCTTCACCGCCCCGAAATCGCGTCGTTCAGGCACCGTGCGAAATACGCCGCCGCTGGCGTGAGCGGCACTTCGGGCCGCGAGACCTGCAGCACCGCCACCGGCGGAGGCTGCAGCACGGTTTGCGGCAGGGTCACCAAGCCGTGCGACTCGGGCCTGCCCAGCAGCGGGGTGGGCATGATGGTGACCGCGTCCGACTGCCGCACCAGGGCCATGGCCGCCAGCGCATCGCAGCGGGTGATTTGCGCGGGTTGCGCCATGCCGGCCTGCGCAAACATGTTGGCGGTGGCCGGGTCCATGCCCACCGCCATCGGGCCGGGCAAGACCCATTCGAGCGTGCCCAGCTGCGCTGCGCTGCATTGTTTGAGCAACGGGTGCCCCTCGCGCACCACCAGCACCTGCGGGTTCACTTGCAACTGTGTGACTGCGAACTCCTGTGTGGACACCTCGCCGCTGGTGGCCAGGATGGCGAAGTCCAGCGAGCCGTCGCGCAGCGCGGGCAGCACCCGCGTGAGCAAACCCTCCATCAGGCGCAGTTCCACCCTGGGGTAACGCTTGCGAAACCAGTGAAAGGTGTCGCCCAGCACCGTGAGCATGAGGTAGGGCGTGAGCCCGGCCCGCACTTCACCGTCTTCATCGCCCCGTGTCTGGCGCAGTTCGTCGCGCGCCAACGCAATCTGGCGGGTGACCAGTTGCGCGCGGGCGTGCAGGCGCTGGCCGGCTTCGGTCAGCAGCACGCCACGCGAGCCGCGCACCAGCAAGGGCACACCGGCATCGTCTTCGAGCTGGCGCAGTGACTTGGTCAGGGCCGCTTGCGTCAAGTGCATGGCGCGGGCTGCGGCGCGGATGCTGCCGTGTTCAACCGCGCCGACCAGGGCCTGGAGTTGGTGCAGCTTCATGGGGTTTACCTGAAAACCTGTGGTTGTCCTGAAAAGAAATTGTAGTCTTCCAGTTGTCTGTCTTCGTCCCTAGCATCCGGTCATCTCAAACGAAGGAGGCAAGCCCATGAACACGGAACTCTGGCAACTGAGTGCCACCGAACTGGCGGCCCGCATTGCCCACCGCGAAACCACTGCCCGTGCCGCCACTGAAAGCGTGCTCGCGCGCATCGCCGTGGCCAACCCGCAGGTCAACGCGCTGGCCACCGTCACCGCCGACTCGGCCCTGAAAGCCGCCGACGCCGCCGATGCCGCCCAGGCGCGGGGCGAGACGCTGGGCGCGCTGCATGGCGTGCCTGTGACCATCAAGATCAACATCGATGTGAAGGGCGAGCCCACCACCGACGGTGTGGCCGCATTCAAGGACAACATGGCCACCAGCCACTCGCCACTGGTGCAGTCCATGCTGAATGCAGGCGCCATCCTCGTGGGCCGCAACAACGCGCCCGCCTTCTCTTTGCGCTGGTTCAGCGACAACGCTTTCCATGGCCGCACGCTCAACCCTTTCAACCCCGGTGTGACGCCGGGGGGGTCGAGCGGTGGCGCAGCCGCTGCCACCGCCATGGGCATGGGCGCCATTGCCCACGGCAACGACTACGGTGGCTCGGTGCGTTACCCGGCCTGGGCCTGTGGCGTGGTGGGCTTGCGCACCAGCGTGGGCCGCATTCCGGCTTTCAAGGCCACGGCGCCCAACCGCATCATCAGCAACCAGCAGATGTCGGTGCAGGGCCCGCTCACGCGCACCGTGGCCGATGCCCGTCTGGCGCTGCAGGTCATGTCGCAAGGCTCGCCGCTGGACCCGCAGTGGGTGCCCGCACCGCTGCAATACGCCGACAGCGCCGAGCCGACCCGCGTGGCGGTGTTCCGCAGCTGGCGCCATTCACCGGTAGACCCGGCCGCCAGCGCCGCCGTGGACCAGGCGGCCCAATGGCTGCAAGCCGCAGGCTATGAGGTGGAAGAAGCCGAGCCGCCACACTTTGCCGAAGTCTCGGCCATGCAGATGCAGATGTGCATGAACGACATGCGCCGAGCCGCCGCGCCTTTCATGCAAGCAAACGGCGACGACGCGCTGCGCAAAGCGCTCAGCCATTACATGGCCGTCACGCCCGAGTGGAGCCGCGACCAATACCTGGACGCGCTGGTGCGCCGCTTCAACATCGCCCGCGACTGGGCGGTGTTCTTCGAGAAGTACCCCGTGCTGCTCATGCCCAACTCGTGGGAGCGCCAGTTTGCCGTTGACGAAGACCAGCGCTCACCCGAGCGCACTGCGCAGATCTTTCTGGCCCAGGCGCCCATGCTGGGCACGGCGGTGCTGGGCCTGCCCGGCCTGTCGGTGCCCACCGGCGTGGTGGACGGCCTGCCCGTGGGCGTGCAGCTGGTGGCCACCAAATTCCGCGAAGACCGTTTGTTGGCTGCCGGTGAAGCCATCGAGCAGGCCGCCCGGTTCTCGGCACTGCAGTACTTGCTCAAGCGTTGAATTTCCCCCAGTGGTTCATTTCAAAACATTCCCAAGGAGACACCATGAACATTGATGTGCAACTCAAACGCTGGCTGACCGGCGCGCTGCTGGGCATTGCTGCCCTGCATGCGGGCGCGCAAACCTGGCCCGCAAAACCCGTGACCATGATCGTGCCCTGGCCTGCCGGCGGCCCCTCGGATTTTGTGGCCCGCAAGCTGCAACCCGACATGGCCAAGTCGCTGGGCCAGCCGGTGGTGATCGACAACATCGGCGGTGCGGGCGGTGCCATTGGCGTGCAGAAAAACCTGAACGCGACCGACGGTTACAGCGTCACGCTGGGCAGTCCGCTTGAACTGATCGTGGCGCCGCTGACGCTGGCGGCCGTTAAATACAAGGCCGAAGACCTCAAGATCGCCGCGCAGATCGTCAAGGCGCCGCTGGTGCTGGTGGCGCGCAAAGACCTGCCCGCCAACACCGCCGACGAACTGATCGCATTGGCTGGCCGAGCAGGCGCCAAGCCCCTGTCGATTGGCAACGGCGGCAATGGCAGCCTGTTCCATCTGGCCGCAGAAAAACTGGGCCAGCAGGCCGGCTTGAAGCTCACCCATGTGCCCTACAAAGGTTCGCCCCCCATGCTGGCCGATCTGATGGGCGGTCAGGTGGATCTGGCCATCACCGTCTGGGCCGGCAGCTTGCCGACCCTGGTGGCCGAGGGCAAGGTCAAGGCCATTGGTCTGGCGGCCCGTGCGCCTTTGGCCAAGTTTCCGCAAGTGGCCGCGCTGGGCGCGCACCCCAAACTTACGGGTTTCGAGTTCGACTCCTGGGCCAGCATTGCGGTGCCGCGCCACACGCCCGATGCCGTGGCCAACCGCATCAACAAGGCGGTGTACGATGCCCTGCAAAACCCCGAAACCCGCTCGGCCTTTGAAGCCACCGGCAACCTGATCGTCAGTCCCACCTCGGTGGCCGATCTGGACCGCGTGTACCGCGACGAAATCGCACGCTACCAGGCGATTGCCAAGTCGATCAACTTCGAGCCGCAGTGACCCATCGCATCGTCCCGCACCGAACATGAGTCCCCACAACGCCACCCTGAGCCCCGAGCAGACCGCACACGTTTTGCCCTACCTGCAGCTGGCGCAGAGCATCCGGGACTTGCTGATGGACCCCTCGGTGTCGGTGCCTGCACGCATCGTGCAGCCGCTGGCGCACGGAGGCAGCCTGTTTGTCATGCCGGCCTGCGACGAGCGGGTGGCCATCACCAAGCTCATCACCTTTGTGCCCGACAACGCGACGCGTGGCCTGCCCGCCATCCAGGGCGATGTGGTGGTGTTTGACGCGAAGGGCGGCCAGCGTCTGCAGATCCTGCACGGCCCCACGGTCACGGCACGCCGCACGGCAGCGGTGTCCTTGCTGGCGGCGCAACTGCTGGCCCCAACACGGACATCGGCGCCGCAGGGCAAGTTGCTGATTGTGGGGGCCGGTGTGCAAGGCCAGTCGCACCTGGAGGCTTTTGTGGCCGGTCTGGGTGTGCGTGAGGTGCTGGTGGCTTCGCGCAGCGTCCGCAGTGCCGACGCGCTGGTGGCGCATGCCCGCAGCCTGGGCGTGCAGGCTGCCCGTGTCGATGACCCCGATGCCGCATTGGCCGAATGCACCCTGGTGGTCAGCTCTACCAGTGCGCAAGAAGTGGCGCTGCGCGGCACGCCGCGTGACGATGCCTTTGTCTGTGCCGTGGGCGCCTTCACCCCGCGCATGGTCGAATGGGCGCCCGAGGTGTGCCGCCACCTGGCGCAGCGTGGCCGCGTGGTGGTGGACACCCGCGACGCCGACCACGAAGCCGGCGACCTGCTGCAAGCGGGTCTGGATGTGGGCGCCTTTGCGTCGCTGGCCGATGTGGTCCGCCAAACCCCTTTGGGGACGGCGCAGAACACCCACCAAGGCCCGGTCTTTTTCAAAAGCTGTGGCTGGGCCGGTTGGGATTTGGCGGCTGCCCGCTGCTGCATGTCTGTCTGATTTTCTTTTTACCCTTTTGGAGATTCACACCATGGTTGAACGTTTTGAAGTCGGTCCCCGCATGTCCGAAATCGCGGTGCACAACGGCACCGTTTACCTGGCCGGCCAGGTGGCCGACGACGCCAGCCAGGACATTGGTGGCCAGACCCGCCAGGTGCTGGCCTGCGTGGACGCCCTGCTGGCCAAGGCCGGCAGCGACAAAAGCCGGATTCTGATGACACAGATTTTTCTGGCCGACCTGAGCGACTTTGCCGGCATGAACGCGGTGTGGGATGCCTGGGTGGTGCCGGGCCAGACGCCGCCGCGCGCCACCGTGCAGGCCCTGCTTGCCAAGCCCGAGTGGAAGATCGAAGTGGTCATCACGGCCGCTGTCTGAGCCTGGCCACCCCGATAAGATCGCCGCATGGAATACACCTTCGCCTCAGCCACCATCTTGCTGCTGCTGATCACCGATCCGTTTGGCAACATCCCGGTGTTTGCCAATGCCCTGAAACACGTGCCCCCCGAACGCCGTGCGCGTGTGATCCTGCGCGAAAACCTGATTGCCTTTGGCCTGCTGCTGAGCTTCATGTTCATGGGTGAGGGCTTTTTGCGCCTCATGGGCCTGCGCGAGACCTCGCTGCAGATGGCTGGCGGCGTGGTGCTGTTCCTGATCGCGCTGCGCATGATCTTTCCGCCGCCCCCTCGGCAAGAAGCCGAGTTTGTGGGCGAGCCCCTCATCGTGCCGCTGGCCATACCGGCCATTGCCGGGCCGTCGGCCCTGGCCACGGTGATCTTGCTGGTCAGCCGGGCGCCCGAGCGGCGCCTGGAGTGGATCGCCGCACTGGCGCTGACGATCGCGATTTCGTCTGTCGTGCTGCTGCTGGCCGAGCGCATCCAGCGCCTTCTGGGTGAGCGCTTTGTGGTTGCCGTGGAACGGCTGATGGGCCTGATCCTGGTGGCGGTGGCGGTGGAGATGATGGTGCGTGCGGCGCAGACGCTCACGGCCTGATGGAAAACGGGCGCCGCAGCGCCCGTTGGACGTCGCAGCGTGAGTTTCAGCGCCCCAGCACGCGTGCCATCTCCAGGCACTTGTTGGAGTAACCCCACTCGTTGTCGTACCAGGCCATCAGCTTGACGAAGGTGCTGTCCAGGGCCATGCCGGCGTCGGCGTCGAACACGCAAGTCGCGCTCTCGCCACGGAAGTCGGTGGAAACCACTTTGGATTCGGTGTAGGCCAGCACGCCTTTGAGCGCGCCCTGGCTCTGGGCCTTCATTTCGGCGCAAATTTCGGCGTAGCTGGCCGGGTGGTTCAGTTCGGCCGTCAGGTCCACCAGCGACACATCGCTGGTGGGCACGCGCACCGAGCCACCCGTGAGCTTGCCGTTGAGTGCCGGGATCACCTTGCCCACGGCCTTGGCCGCGCCGGTGCTGCTGGGGATGATGTTTTCCAGAATGCCGCGCCCACCGCGCCAGTCTTTGTTGCTGGGGCCGTCCACGGTTTTCTGGGTGGCGGTGGTGGCGTGCACGGTGGTCATCAGGCCGCGTTTGATGCCCCACTTGTCGTGGAGCACCTTGGCCAGTGGCGCCAGGCAGTTGGTGGTGCAGCTGGCGTTGCTGACGATGGCTTCGCCTGCGTAGGCCGTGTGGTTGACGCCATACACAAACATGGGCGTGTCGTCCTTGGACGGCGCGGACATGATGACCTTTTGCGCCCCGGCGGCCAGGTGTTTGCCCGCGCTGTCCTTGACCAGAAACAGGCCGGTGGACTCGATCACGACTTGTGCGCCGACCTCGTTCCACTTCAGGTTGGCGGGATCGCGCTCTTGGGTGAGGCGGATGCGGCGCCCGTTGACGATGAGGGTGTTGCCCTCCACCGCAATGCTGCCCTTGAAGCGGCCGTGCACGCTGTCGAATTCGAGCATGTAGGCCAGGTATTCGGGTTCGAGCAGGTCATTGATGCCGACCACCTCGATGTCGCTGCCAAAGTTTTGCACTGCCGCGCGGAATACCATGCGACCGATGCGGCCAAAACCGTTGATGCCCACTTGAATGGCCATGTTTGTCTCTCTTTCCTGTGAAGGACGCGCACCCACCACCCGGGAAGATGTAACGCGATCTGGCAATTATGGTAACAAAATTACATCCCGCCAAGTGGTGAGGGTTTGTTCCGGTTTTGTAACTGTCCCACCGGCCGCCTGGAGTTCGTCGTTTTGGACGATGTGCCTGTCCCCCGCTGCGTCGGATACTGGTCCTGAAACAAGCATTGGAATCCGAACATGGCAGGACCGCTTTCAGGGCTCAGGGTGATCGAAATGGCCGGCATCGGGCCGGGCCCGTTTTGCGCCATGGTGCTGGCCGATCTGGGCGCCGATGTGGTGCGCATCGCCCGGCCCGGCCAGGACACGCCAGCGCACGACGTGCTGGCGCGCAGCCGCAGCGTCATCCATCGGGACCTGCGCGAGGCAGGCGCAGTGCAGCAGGTGCTGGAACTGGTGGCCCAGGCCGATGTACTGATCGAGGGCTACCGCCCGGGCGTGATGGAGCGCCTGGGTCTGGGCCCCGAGCCTTGCATGCAGCGACAGCCCGGTCTGGTCTATGGCCGCATGACCGGCTGGGGGCAATACGGGCCGCTGTCGCATGCGGCCGGACACGACATCAACTACATCGCACTCAGCGGCGCGCTGCACGGCGTGGGCCGTGCGGACGAGCGGCCGGTGCCGCCGCTGAACCTGGTGGGTGACTTTGGAGGGGGCGCCATGCTTTTGGCGGTCGGCATTCTGGCGGCGCTGCAAGAGCGCCAGCGTTCGGGCCAGGGCCAGGTGGTCGATGCCGCCATGACCGATGGCGCGGCGCTGCTCTCGTCCATGATGTACGGCTTCAGGGCCTCGGGCCTGTGGCGCACGCCGCGCGGCGAGAATCTGCTCGACGGCGGTGCGTTTTTCTACGACACCTACACCTGCGCCGACGGCCGCCATGTGGCGGTGGGCGCGATCGAGCCGCAGTTTTATGCCTTGTTGCGACAGCATTGCGGTGTGGCCGGCGACCCCGCCTTTGACGCCCAGATGGACCGCGCTGCCTGGCCGCTGCTCAGGCAGAAGCTGGCCGAGATTTTTGCCACCCGCACGCGTGACGAATGGTGCGTCCTGCTCGAAGGCACCGACGCCTGCTTTGCCCCGGTGCTCGACTGGGACGAGGCACCACAGCACCCCCACAACCGGGCGCGAGCCACGTTCACCGAACTCGATGGGGTGACGCAGCCGGCGCCCGCGCCGCGCTTTGCGCGCACCCCTGCCGATCCACCTCACCGCAGCCAAAGCACCAGCAGCCAGCAAGTGTTGCAGCGTTGGGCCCAGGCTTGAAACTTAGGAAAGACTGCGCATGTCCATCACCTTCCAGCGCTCCTGGAGCGACCCCGACCTGGAGCAGTACCGCGACACCGTGGTGCGCTTCATTGAGGAACACATGCTGCCCGACGACGAGGCCGCCCGACAGCGCGGCCATGTGGGGCAAGGGATTTGGCGCAAAGCTGGCGAGATGGGCCTGCTGTGCACCGACATCCCCGAGGCCTGGGGCGGAGGGGGCGGAGACTTCCGGCACGAAGCGGTGTTCTACGAAGAAATGGCCCGGCGCAGCCTGAGCGGCATGAGCACTTCGGTGCATTCCATCGTGGCGCACTACTTTCTGAACCACGGCACCGAAGCGCAAAAGCGCCACTACCTGCCGCGCATGGCGCGTGGCGAGATCGTGGGAGCGATTGCCATGACCGAACCGGGCACCGGCTCTGACCTGCAGGGGGTGCGCACCCGCGCCGTGCGCGATGGCGAGCATTACGTGCTCAATGGCGCCAAGACCTTCATCACCAACGGTTTTCTGGCGGGCGTGGTGCTGGTGGTGTGCAAGACCGACCCGGACAAGGGCGCGGCAGGCACTTCCATTCTGGTCGTGGACACGCAGGACCAGGCCGGCTTCAAGGTGGGTCGTGTGCTCGACAAGATCGGTCTGAAGGCGCAGGACACCTCGGAGCTGTTTTTTGACGAGGTGCGCGTGCCCGCCACGCAATTGCTCGGTGGCGAGGAGGGCAAGGGCTTCTACCAGCTCATGAGCGACCTGCCCTACGAGCGTCTGATCATTGGCCTGACGGCGGTGGCCGCCATGGAAGGTGCTTACGAGGCCACCTTGCAGTACGTGCGCGAACGCAAGGCTTTTGGTCAGCCGATTGCCGACTTCCAGAACACCCGCTTCAAGCTGGCCGAAGTGGCCACCGAAATCCAGGTGGGTCGCGCTTTCATGGACCGCTGCATCGAGGCCCTGGTGGCGGGCCAGCTCGACACCGCCACCGCCTCCATGGCCAAGCTCTGGGGCTCGGAGGCGCAGGGTCGCGTGATCGACACCTGTCTGCAACTGTTCGGTGGCTACGGCTACATGAACGAATACCTGATCGCTCGCATGTACGCGGACGCGCGCATCCAGCGCATTTATGGCGGCACCAGTGAGATCATGAAAGAAGTGATCTCGCGGGCGATGTGAAGGCGCCGCCCATGACCGAGCCGATCTTGCTGCAGCACGAAAGCGGCGGCGTGCTGCGCCTGACCCTGAACCGCCCCGAACGTTTCAATGCGCTCAACCCGGCCATGGCCACCGCCTTGCGCAGCTGTTTTCAGGGCCTGGTGGACCGGCCCGAGGTGCGCGTGGTGGTCTTGCAAGCGGCGGGCAAGAACTTCTGCGCTGGCCTGGACCTCAAGGAACAAACCACGCAAGCCCCGTCCGAGGCACGCGGCATGATGGCCGTGCAGCACAGCATCCGCGACATCATGCTGGCCATGCGGCGTTGTCCGCAGCCCATCATCAGCATCGTGCAGGGCGCGGCCAGTGGTGGCGGCTTTGCGCTGGCGCTGGCGTCCGACATCCGCCTGGCCACGCCCGAGGCGCGCATGAACGCCTCGTTCTTGCGCATTGGCCTGACCGGCTGCGACATGGGCGTGAGCTACTTTTTGCCGCGCATGGTTGGCAGCTCGGTGGCGGCCGAATATTTGCTGACCGGTCGCTTCATGGACGCGACCCGTGCGCAGGCCCTGGGCCTGGTCAGCCAGGTGGCCGAGTTGCCTGCGCTGCAGCAAGAGGCACAGGCCCTGGCCGATGACATGCTGCGCACCACGCCGCTGGGTCTGCGCCTGACCAAAGAGGCGCTGGGGCACAGCCTGGACATGGGCAGCCTGGAGGCGGTGATCGCGATGGAAGATCGCCAGCAGGTGCTGTGCACACAGAGCGACGACTTCCGCGAAGGCATGCAGGCCTTTCTGGAAAAGCGCGAACCGAAATACACCGGGCGTTGAGCCCGCCCCGACCAGGAGAAGCCATGACGCTTGATGATCTGATCTACAAACCTGGCCTGTTGCAAGGCCGCCGCATTTTGGTCACGGGTGGCGGCAGCGGTCTGGGCCGCGTGATGAGCGAAGCCTTGCTGCTGCTGGGTGCCGAAGTCCACATCTGCGGCCGACGCGCTGCGGTGGTCGAGCAAACGGCAGCGGCGCTGATGGCGCAACACGGCGGCAAGGTGGTGCCCTGGGTGTGCGACATCCGCAGCGACGACGCCATTCAGGCCATGCTGGACGCCATCTGGCAAGACCACGGCGCATTGGACGGGCTCATCAACAACGCTGCAGGCAATTTCATCAGCCGCACCGAAGATTTGTCTGCGCGGGCATTCGATGCCATTGCCAACATTGTTTTTCGCGGCAGCTTCTACATGACGCTGGCCTGTGGCAAACGCTGGCTGGCCGAAGGGCGCAAGGCCTCGGTGCTGTCGATTCTGACCACCTGGGTGTGGAATGGCTCGGCGTTCACCGTGCCCTCGGCCATGTCCAAGGCGGGCCTGCACGCCATGACGCAGTCGCTGGCGGTGGAATGGGGCGGGCGCGGTGTCCGTTTCAACGCGATTGCGCCAGGCCTGTTCCCGACCGAAGGCATGAGCGCGCGCCTGAACCCCGGTGGCGGTGAGCACAAGATCGAGGGCAACCCCATGGGCCGCAATGGCCAGATGCCCGAGTTGGCCAATCTGGCGGTGTTCCTGATGGGACCAGGCTCGCAATACGTCAATGGCCAGACGATCGCGATCGACGGCGCGCAGTACCAGGCCACGGGCGGCAACTTTGCGGCGCTGGCGCAATGGGGCGACGCCGACTGGCAGCGTGCGCGTCAGAGCATCGAGAAAACCAACGCCTCAGACCGCCAGCAGCGCCACGCGCCCTAGCCTCAGAACACGATCATGCCGCGCGCATTGCGGCCTTGCTGAAGGTCGTCAAACGCCTGCTGGGCCTGCTCCAGGCTGTAGCGGTGCGTGATGAGTTCCTGCAGTTTCAGGCGGCCCGTGCTGTAGAGCGACATGAGGCGCGGAAAATCCTCTCGCGGACGGGCCGAGCCGTAGTAGCTGCCCTTGAGCGTTTTTTCTTCCAGTGCCAAGGTCACGGTTTTCAGGGTGGTGGTGTCCTGCAGGCTGGCCACACCCACCGCCACGGCCGTGCCGCCCTTGCGCAGCGCACCATAGGCCTGCGCCACCACCGCACCCAGGCCCACGCACTCAAAAGCGTAGTCGGCACCGCCTCCGGTCAGGATCTTGAGCGTCTTGACGATGTTCGGGTCTTGCGCGGCATTGACGGTGTGGGTGGCGCCAAACGCGCGGGCCATCTCGAGTTTGTGGTCCGAGTGGTCCACGGCCACGATCATGGCCGCACCGGCCACGGCACAACCCTGGATGGCGTTCAGGCCCACCCCGCCGGCGCCAAAGACCACGGCGATCGAGCCCGCCGTGAGCTTGGCGGTGTTGAACACCGCCCCGACACCGGTCATCACGCCGCAGCTGATCAGCGCGCAGCACTCCATCGGAATGTCCGGCTGCTCCACCTTGACCACGTTGTCCATGTGCAAGGTGGCGTATTCGGACATCACCCCGCAGCCGCACAGCACGTTGAGCGCCTGGCCCGCCATGTCGAAGGTGCGCACGCTGCCATCGGGCAAAGAGGCGGTGGTGCGGGCGTTCTGGTCGCACAGTTGCGGACGGCCGGTGGTGCAGTAGCGGCAATGCCCGCACATGCTGACGAATGAGCTCATCACCCGGTCGCCCACGGCCAGGCCCTTGACGCCATCACCCACCGCCACGATGCGGCCTGCGCCCTCATGGCCCAGCACCACGGGCTGGGGCAGTGGAATCACCCCTGTGGCCGCAGACAGGTCGCTGTGGCACACGCCGCAAGCTTCCATCCTGACCATCACCTCGCCGTGGCGCGGCGCTTCCACCCAGATGTCTTCGATCGTGACCTGGCCAGAGCGGTCTCGGGCCACGACGGCGCGTGATTTCTGTCGCATGGTCATGCCTCTGCGTAACCGGCAATGGCTTTGACTTCGAGGTACTCCTCCAGTCCAAAGCGGCCCCATTCGCGGCCATTGCCCGATTGCTTGTAGCCGCCAAACGGGGCGCTGCGTTCATTGGGCACGCCATTGAGGTTGACGTTGCCTGCGCGGATGCGCCGTGCCACTGCGCGCACGCGGGCCGGGTCACCCCCCGACACATAACCGGCCAGGCCATAAGGCGTGTCGTTGGCGATGCGAATCGCCTCTTCCTCGTCGGCATAACCCATGATCACCAGCACCGGGCCAAACACCTCTTCGCGGGCGATGGTCATCTGGTTGGTCACCTTGCCAAAAATGGTGGGTCGCACCAGGTAACCGGCGCTGTAGCCCTCGGGTCGGCCGAGGCCACCGGCCACCAGGGTGGCGCCTTCTTCAATGCCTTTGGCGATCAGGCCCTGGATCTTGTTCCATTGCGTTTCGTTGACCACCGGCCCCATGGTGGTGTCCTCGGCGCGCGGGTCTCCGGCCTTTGCCTTGTCGGCCACGGTCCTGGCTATCGCCATCACCTCGTCCATGCGCGCATGCGGCACCAGCATGCGTGTGGGGGCGTTGCACGATTGCCCCGAGTTGTTGAACACATGGGTCACACCACCGCGCACGGCTTTGTCAAAGTCGGCATCGTCCAGGATGATGTTGGGCGACTTGCCCCCCAGCTCCTGGCTGACGCGTTTGACGGTGGTGGCCGAGCGCTGGGCCACGTCGATGCCGGCGCGGGTCGAGCCCGTGAAGGACATCATGTCGATACCAGGGTGTTCGCTCATGGCGGCGCCTACATCGGGGCCCAGGCCGTTGACCAGGTTGAACACGCCCGCAGGGACGCCTGCCTCGTGCAGGATCTCGGCAAAGATCAGTGCGCAGCTGGGGGTGTATTCAGACGGCTTGAGCACCATGGTGCAGCCTGCAGCGAGGGCCGGGGCCACCTTGCAGGTGATCTGGTTGAGTGGCCAGTTCCAGGGCGTGATCATGCCGACCACGCCAATCGGTTCGCGCACCACCTCGGCCTTGCCGATGGTTTCTTCAAATTCGTAAGCCTTGAGCACGTCCAGCGTGGACATGATGTGACTCAGGCCCGCGCCCACCTGGAACTTCTCGGCAAAGCCCAGGGGCGCGCCCATCTCGTCAGAGATGGCGGCGCCCAGTTCCTTGGCGCGGCTTTTGTAGACCTCGATGATGCGGCTCAGCAGGGCCACACGTTCTTCGCGCGAAGTCTGGCTGAACGATTCAAACGCACGGCGTGCGGCCTGCACGGCCTTGTCCACGTCTGCTGCCTGGCCCAGGGCGATCTCGTAAAGGGGTTTCTCGGTGGCGGGGTTGATGACCGCACGTGTGGCGGTGCCGGTGGGGGCGACCCAGGCGCCGTCGATGTAGAACTTCAGGTGTTGAGGCATGGCTGTAGCAGAGGGTTGAAAAAGGAAAAGCCCATTCTGACAAGCTTCACACCGGTCTGCACGTCCGCAGCGCAGTCGTCTTTCAAAATCGTCTGTTCAGACGACAGCGCCACGGCGCCTCAGAGCACGCCCAGTCGCCGTGCGATGGCCACGGCCTGGGTGCGGTTGTGCGCGCCCAGCTTGGCATTGATGTTGCGCAGGTGGGTGCGCACGGTGCTGTCAGAGACGTAGAGTTTTTCGGCCATGGCGCTGTTGGAATAACCCTCAACCAGCAATTCGAGCACGCGGATTTCCTTGCGGGTCAGGGGCTCTTGCAGGCTGCAGGGCATGGCGGCGGTTTTTTCGACTTCGACCGGCAAGGGGCCAAACGCCTGCAGCAGGCGCTGAAGGTATTCGCCCATCAGGGGCTCGCGCTGGGCGTTGCCCTCTTGCTGGGTCTGGTAGCGCTGCACCAGCAAACCCAAGGCGGGGCCTTCGTCCAGCAGCAGGCGCATGAAGCCTTCCTGGCAGGCGGTTTGCAGCACCTCGCCCAGCAGGCCCAGGGCCGCAGACGGCTGCCCGCTGCGTTGCAAGGCCAGGGCCTGAAGCAGGCGCAGACTCAGCAGGCGGCGCTGGCGCGCCCCCGCGGCCGCCTGTCGGACTTCGGCCTCCAGCGCCAAGACGGCTGGCGTGGCATCGCCAAAGGCCACTTCCCAGCGCAGGCGCGCCAGGCTCAGGTATTCGATGTCGTGGGCGGGCAGGTGCTGGCGGCGTTCGCGCGCCCACACTTCGGGCTGGTCGGCGCGCAGCAGTTCTTCGTGTGCCGCTTGCGCGTGTCCTTGCAGCAGCAGCAGGCGCGCACGCTCCAGTTTGGCGGCCGCCACCACCCGCGGCAGTTTGCGCTGGTTGCCCAGGTATTCGAGTTCAGTTAACGCATGCCACGCTGCGTCTACGTCGCCATGAATGAAGGCGATGCGTGCGCGCATGGCGTGGCTCAGGATCATGTGGTCGGGCAAGCCCACGTCGCGAGCCAGCGGCAGGTACACATTGAGCAAGTGCTCGGCCTGTTCGATGTGGTTGCCTTCGTAGACCACGCTGGCGTACAGCACCCCGGCCCAGGCGTTGCCGTGGGTGTGGTGAAAGTTGACCGCGTGCGTGGCGTCCACCGCCAGCCGAAAGCGGGCACCGGCCTGCCGCAATCGCCCGTGCTGCAAATCCAGCAAACCCTCGGTCGATTCGGAGTACATCCGGTTGAAGCTGCTGTGGCCGCTGTGGTGCTGGCGTGCCGCGTCCAGCAACTGACGGGCTTGCGCAGGTGCGCCTGTAACGGCCAGGGTGTGTGCCATCGCGTTGAGCAAGGTGCAGTCGGCAAAGCGTTGGCTGCCAGACAGGTGGGTCAGGGCCTCGCGTCCCAGTTGCAGGGCTTCGTCATTGCGGTCCTGCATGGCCAGCAGCATGGGCTGCATGCAGCGCACATCGTGGTCCAGGGGCGGGGCCAGCGGGCCCAGGGCGCTCTGTTGTGCCAGTGCGTCCATCGCTTCCCAGGGGCCACGCGTGAAGCTGGTGGCCCACAGCAAGGCGGCCTGCAGGCGGGCGTGCTGGGCCAGCAAAGGCATGGGCAAAGCACCCAGCCAACGCGCCAGCAGACGCATGCGGCCTTGTTCCAGAAAGCTGTCCACATGTTGCAGCAACAAGGCGATGGCGTGCGGGAAATCCTCGCCCTCGATGGCGTGGTCAATGGCGGGCACCGGGCGCCCCTGCGACTCGTACCAGCCCGAAGCGGCCAGGTGCAGGCGTGTCGCGTCTTGCGGGTGTTCCTGCTGCAACTGGGTGCGCAAGAAGTCGGCAAACAGGCTGTGGTAGCGCCAGGCCCGCTGTTCACCCGCCACCGGGGTCAAGAACAGGTGGCCAGCATCGAGCTGTTCGAGCAGCGCCGCGCAGTCCTGGCGCGGGCTGATGGCCTGGCAAACCGAGACATCGAGTTGCCGCAGGATGCTGGTGCACAGCAAAAAGCGCCGCACCGGGGGCGACTGCTGGGCCAGAACATCTTCGGCCAGGTAGTCGGCAATCGCCCGGTCCGAGCCAGAAAACCGTGCAATGAATTCGGCCGGGTCGCTGGTGCGTTGCAGCGCCATGGCCGCCAGCCACAGGGCGGCCACCCAGCCTTCGGTCTTGTCGTGCAGGCGCTGCACCTGCTGGGCAGACAGCGTGTGTCGCGTCAGGCGCTGGGCAAAAAAATGGGCGGTGTCTTCCACACTGAAGCGCAGCCGCTCGCTGTCAATCTCGGTGAGCAGGCCGCGCACGCGCAGGCGCGACAAGCCGATCTGCGGCAGGCTGCGTGAGCCCATCACCAGGTGCCCTTGGCGGGGCAAGTGGTGCGCGATTTCGCGCACGATGTTCAGCAGCGCAGCCTCATGGATGGCTTCGAACTCGTCCAGAAACAAGGCAAAAGGCACATCCAGCCGGATCAGGTTTTGCACCACGTCGGTACCTTGCATCGTCACGCCGCTGGCCTGACCGATCTGGCGCACCGTGGCGTCCAGGCCATTGAGAAAGCGCGAGGCATCGTTGTCCGCCCGGTCCAGTGTCAGCCAGGCGGTGGCCACGCCCTGGGCTTCGAGCTGGGCACGCGCTTGCAGCATGGCCGTGGTTTTGCCAAAGCCGGCCGGTGCGCGCACCAGCACCAGCTGGCCAGCGGCGCGGGCCATGCTGTCGCACAGCCCGGCGCGGTGCACCTGGCTGGCTTGCGAGGCGGGGGGCGTGAACTTGCCCTCCAGCCCCAGGGTGTTGAGGTTGGCGCCAGGCAATGGACGGGGGCGGGAGGCAGCGGACATGGGCAAGGCGCACGAGGCCAGGGCGCAGCCGCCGGGGCACAGGTGCAAGCGATTGCGAACGATTATGGGGCAAGGCCTGCCGCGCGCCGTGGGCCGGGTCGGGTGTCTGGTCGCGGGGGAGACTGCAAGGCGCCTGCTGAATGCCGATTCGTCGCTTCGGACGATGCCACCCGGAAAGGGCTTTTTTAGACTGGTCTGCATCTCAGGTCAGTGTGGCCGACAAGGAGCGTGCAGTGTTTGAGGGGCAAAGCATCCGGGTGGTGGCCCTGCCCGAAGCGGGCGTGTTCGAACTGGTGTTTGACCGCCAGGGCGAAGCGATCAACAAGCTCGACGACCGCACGGTCCATGAACTGCGCCAGGCCACTGCTGCGCTGGCCGCCCTGACCGATTTGCGTGGGGTGTTGGTGAGCAGCGCCAAAGACGTGTTCATTGTGGGGGCCGACATCACCGAGTTCGGCGCCAAGTTCGAGCAGTCTGCTGCCGCCATTGCAACGGATGTGGCGCGCAGCAACGAGGTGTTCGTGGCTTTTGAAGACCTGCCGGTGCCCACCGTGGTGGCCATCAATGGTTTTGCCCTGGGCGGGGGGCTGGAGATGGCGGTGTCGGCCAGCTTGCGCGTCATGTCCACGGCGGCCCAGGTGGGGGTGCCCGAAGTCAAGCTGGGCTTGTTTCCGGGTTTTGGCGGCACGGTGCGCCTGTCACGGCTGGCAGGGCCTGCTTTGGCCTGTGAATGGGTGGCCAGCGGCAAGCCGCAAAAAGCCGCTGCCGCTCTGGCGGCGGGTGTGGTGAATGCAGTGGCAGAGCCCGAGCAGTTGCGCCAACAGGCGCTGGACCTGCTGGCACGCGCCATGCGCGGCGAGGTGGATTGGCAGGCGCAGCAACAGCGCAAGCGCGTGCGCGTGGCTTTGCCCGAAGCCGATCTGCAGGCCGCGTTTGCCACTGCTTTGCAGGTCCAGGCCGAGGCCCAGGTGCGCGCACCGCACCAGCCGGCGGCGCGCATGGCCATCGAGATGATGCACGCAGCCGCCCGCTGTGACCGCGCAGGCGCCCTGGCGCTGGAGGCCAAAGCCTTTGGCGAAGTGGCACGCACCCAGGCGGCGCGGGCCATGGTGCAGACCTTTCTGAACGACCAGGCCATCAAGAAAATCGCCAGACGCCATGCCAAGGCCGCACGCCCGGTGCAGCGCGCCGCCGTGTTGGGCGCGGGCATCATGGGTGGTGGCATTGCCTATGCCAGTGCGCTCAAGGGCGTGCCGGTGCGCATGAAAGACATTGCCCAGCCCGCGCTCGACCTGGGGCTGGCCGAGGCGGACAAGCTGTTGCAGCGCCAGCGCAAGGCCGGACGCATGACCGACAGCGCCGCCGCCGAGGTGCGCGCACGCATCACCCCGCAGATGGATCTGGCGGGTTTTGATGCGGTCGATCTGGTGGTCGAAGCCATTGTTGAAAACATCGACACCAAGCGCCGGGTGCTGGCCGATCTGGAAGGCCACCTCGGCGCGGACACGGTCATTGCTTCCAACACGTCGAGCCTGCGCATCGACGACATGGCCAGCGCGCTGCAGCAGCCGGGGCGTTTGGTGGGCATGCATTTTTTCAACCCGGTGCATGCCATGCCGCTGGTCGAGATCGTGCAGGGCACGCAGACCCGTCCCGAGGGGGTGTCCGCTGCCGTGGCTTATGCCGTGGCCCTGGGCAAAACGCCCATCGTGGTCAAGGATGGCCCGGGTTTTCTGGTCAACCGGGTGCTGACGGCCTACATGCGTGGCTTTCTGGCGCTGGTGCGTGATGGCGCTGACTTTGTGCGTGTGGACCAGGCCATGGAGGCCTGGGGCTGGCCCATGGGCCCGGCCTACCTGGAAGACGTGGTGGGCATGGACACCGGCAGCCATGTGAGCGATGTGATTTCGGCGGGCTACCCCGCACGCATGCCGCGCATTGAACACGATGCCTTGCGTCTGATGGCCGACAAGGGGCGCTACGGACAAAAGAACGGCATCGGGTTTTACCGCTACGACGCCGACCCCGCAGGCAAACCGCGCCGCAGCCCGGCGCCCGACAGCCACGCCTTGCTGCGCGCCGTGCAGCCGCAAGGTCAGCGCGACTTCAGCGCAGCCGACATCGTGGACCGCATGATGCTGCCCTTGATCGTCGAGGCCGCGCATGCCCTTGAAGAAGGCGTGGTGGCCACCGCCGCCGAACTGGACATGGCCATGCTGCTGGGCATCGGCTTTCCGGCTTATGCGGGCGGCCCGCTCCAATACGCCGACTGGTTGGGCTTGCCCGAAGTGCTGGTGCGCTGCGAGCGCTGGCAGCACCTGGGCGCGGCCTATGCCCCCACCGCCCGCATGCGCGAGATGGCGGCCAGCGTCCAGCGTTATTACCCCGTTTGAAATCCAGGAGAGACACCCATGAAACTCGATTCACAAATTGCCGCCGTCATCACCGGAGGGGCCTCGGGCCTGGGGGCCGCCACTGCGCGGCGCCTGGCTGCGCAAGGCGTCAAGGTGGCCTTGTTTGACCTCAATGAAGCGCAAGGCGAGGCCCTGGCGCGCGAACTGGGCGGGGTGTTCTGCAAGGTCGATGTGACCAGCGAGGAACAGGTCGATGCCGGCTTTGCCAAGGCCCGTGCCGCGCTGGGGCAAGAGCGCATCCTGGTCAATTGCGCGGGCACTGGCAACGCCATCAAGACCGCCAGCCGCGACAAGAGCACCGGCGAGATCCGGCACCACCCCGTGGGGGGCTTTGACCGCATCATCCAGATCAACCTGATTGGCACTTTCCGCTGCATTGCCAAGTCGGCGGCGGGCATGCTTACGCTCGATCCCCTGGAAGACGGTGAGCGCGGCGCCATCGTCAACACCGCCTCGGTGGCGGCGCAGGATGGCCAGGTGGGCCAGGCCAGCTACGCGGCCAGCAAGGCGGCGATTGTGGGCATGACGCTGCCGATTGCCCGCGACCTGATGGGCGACGGCATCCGGGTCAACACCATCCTGCCCGGCATCTTCAACACGCCTTTGCTGCAGGCGGCGCCCGACAACGTCAAGGCTGCGCTGGCCGCATCGGTGCCTTTCCCCAAGCGCCTGGGTGAACCCGAAGAGTACGCCCACTTGGCGGAAACCCTGATCGTCAACCGCTACCTCAACGGCGAAAGTATCCGCATCGACGGCGCCATCCGCATGGCCCCCCGGTGACTTTCAAAATCGTCCGAACCGACGACGCTGCCCTTGAGGGCGAACCGCAGAATCGTCTGCAAGTGATAGATCCAATGAGGAAGACCCATGTCTGAAGCCTATATCGTTGCTGCCACCCGAACCGCTGGCGGACGCCGTGGCGGTCGCCTGTCGGGCTGGCACCCGGTGGACCTGGCCGCGCAGGTGCTCAATGACCTGATGGACCGCACGGGGGCCGACCCGGCCCTGGTCGAGGACGTGTTCATGGGCTGCGTCAGCCAGGTGGGCGAGCAGGCCACCAATGTGGCGCGCAATGCGGTGCTGGCCTCCAGATTGCCCGAAAGTGTGCCCGGTACCTCGATCGACCGCCAGTGCGGCTCGTCGCAGCAGGCGGTGCATTTTGCCGCGCAGGCCGTCATGTCGGGCGCCATGGACGTGGTGATCGCCGCCGGGGTCGAGTCCATGACGCGCGTGCCCATGTTCAGCCCCAATGCGCTGGCCCAAAAAGCCGGTATGGGCTCCTACCAAAGTCCTGCTGTCAATGCGCGCTACAACAACGTGGCTTTCAGCCAGTTCATGGGCGCCGAGATGATGGCCAAGAAATACGGCCTGTCCAAGGACGACCTGGACCGCTATGCCCTGGCCAGCCACCAGCGCGCCAGGGCCGCCACCGAGGCGGGCCTGTTCAAGAAGGAAATCCTGCCGATTGAAGTGCGCAACGCCGAGGGCGTGGGCACGGGCGAGATGCACACCGCCGACGAGGGCATCCGCATGGACGCCACGCTCGAAGGCATCCAGGGTGTCAAGTTGTTGCAAGAGGGTGGCGTCATCACCGCTGCCAACGCCAGCCAGATCTGCGACGGCGCCACCGGCGTCATGGTCGTCAACGAGCGCGGTCTCAAGGCGCTGGGGGTGAAGCCGCTGGCCCGCATCCACCACATGACCATGATCGGCCACGACCCGGTGATCATGCTCGAAGCCCCCTTGCCCGCCACCGAGCGGGCGCTGGCCAAGGCCGGCATGAAGATCGCCGACATCGGCCTGTACGAAGTCAACGAAGCGTTTGCCTCGGTGTCGCTGGCCTGGCTCAAGGCCCTGAACGCCGACCCGGCCCGCCTGAATGTGCATGGCGGCGCCATTGCGCTGGGCCACCCGCTGGGGGCTTCGGGCACCAAGCTGATGACCACGCTGGTGCATGCCCTGCATGCGCGCGGTGAGCGCTATGGTCTGCAGACCATGTGCGAAGGCGGCGGCATGGCCAACGTGACCATCATCGAGCGCCTGTGAGCACTGCATCCCCTCTGCTGCGCATCGACGGCGTGACCGTCCGCTTTGGCGGCATCGTGGCACTCGATGGCGTGTCTTTCGATGTCCGCCAGGGCGACATCTGCGCCCTGATCGGCCCCAACGGTGCGGGCAAAAGCACCTTGTTCAACTGCCTCTCGCGCCTGTACGACTGCGAGCGCGGCAGCCTCGAATTCAATGGCCAGTCCATCACGCGTCTGCCGCGCCACCGCATGGCTGAACTGGGCATCGGGCGGACCTTCCAGAACCTGGCGCTGTTTGGCTCGATGACGGTGCGCGACAACGTGCTGGTGGGCTGTCACAGCCAGCACCATGCGGGCTTTTTGCGCAACGCGCTGCGCCTGCCGGGGGTGGCCCGCATCGAGGCGGCTGCCGCCGAGCAGGCCGACAGCCTGATCGAACTGCTGGGCTTGCAAGCCGAGGCCCAACGCGTGGTGGCCGACCTGCCCTTTGGCACGCAAAAGCGGGTCGAGCTGGCCCGCGCATTGGCCATGGCGCCCAAGTTGCTGCTGCTCGACGAGCCCGCCTGCGGCCTCAACCACGAAGAGCTCGACAGTCTGGGTGCCCTGATCCGCCAGATCCGCGACCGCCTGAACATCACCGTGCTGCTGGTCGAGCACCACATGGGCCTGGTGATGGGCATTTCGGACCATGTGGTGGCGTTGAACTTTGGCAAAAAAATTGCCGAAGGCACACCCGCCCAGGTGCGCCAACACCCCGAAGTGATCCGTGCCTACCTGGGCCAGGAAGAAGAGGCCACACCATGACCCATTTGCTGGAGGTGCGCGACCTGCATGCCCGCTACGGCAAGACCCAGGTGCTGCAAGGCATCAACCTGTCGGTGGCCGAAGGCCAGGTGACCGCGCTGCTGGGCGCCAATGGTGCGGGCAAGACCACCACCTTGCGTGCGCTGTGTCAGCTCATGGTGCAGACCACGGGCACGATCGAGCTGGCGGGCGAGCGCCTGCACGGGCGCAGCACCGAAGCAATTGCGCGCCTGGGCGTGGGCCATGTGCCCGACGGGCGTGGCACCTTCATGGCCCTGAGCACCGAAGAGAACCTGCGCCTGGGTTCGTTCAGCCGCGCCAGCAGTGCAGGTGTGGCCGAGGACATGGCGCGCGTCTATGACTACTTTCCGCGCTTGCGCGAGCGGGCCAGCCAACAGGCGGGCACGCTGTCGGGGGGAGAACAGCAGATGCTGGCCATTGGCCGCGCCCTGATGGGACGCCCGCGCCTGCTGCTGCTCGATGAGCCCTCCTTTGGTCTGGCGCCGCTGGTGGTGAAAGACATTTTTGCCATCATGCGCCGCATCAACCAGGAGCAGAAGGTCTCGATCCTGCTGGTCGAGCAAAACGCGCGGCTGGCGCTGGAGATGGCCGACACCGCCTACCTGCTGGAGACGGGGCGCGTGGTGCTCAGTGGCCCCTCGTCCGAGATGCGCCACAACGACGCGGTGCGCCGCGCTTACCTGGGCGAATGAGGCGCTGCCACCATGGATGAATTTCTGCATCAAACGTTTTCGGGTCTGGCCACCGGCGGCATTTATGCCAGCGTGGCCCTGGCCCTGGTGATGATCTACCAGTCCACCCGGCACATCAATTTTGCCCAGGGCGAGATGGCCATGTTCTCCACCTTCATCGCCTGGATGCTGATCGAGTGGGGCCTGCCCTACTGGGGGGCTTTTGCGCTCACGGTGGTGCTGTCCTTTGTGTTGGCCGCTGCCATCGAGTTCGCGGTGATCCGGCCCATGCACAAAGCGCCCGAGTTGTCGGTGGTGGTGGTGTTCATCGGCCTGCTGGTGATCTTCCACAGCCTGGCCGGCTGGCTGTTTGGCTTCACCATCAAGACCTTCCCGAGCCCCTTTCCGGCCAAGGCCTGGTACGCCACGTCCATGATGTCGGCGCACGAGGTGGGTGCGATTGTGGTGGCCTTGCTGATGGTGGCGATGCTGTTTGGCTTTTTCCGCTTCACGCGGCTGGGCCTGGCCATGCGGGCGGCGGCGCAAAACGCGAATTCATCGCGCCTGGTGGGCATTTCGGTGGGCCGCATGCTGATGCTCGGCTGGGGCCTGGCGGGGGCCATCGGTGCGGTGGCCGGCATGATGGTGGCGCCCGTGGTGTTTCTGGACCCGCACATGATGACCGGGGTGTTGCTCTACGCCTTTGCCGGTGCGCTGATCGGCGGCATCGACAACCCGGTGGGCGCGGTGCTGGGTGGTTTCATTGTGGGCGTGCTCGAAAACCTGATCGGTACCTATGTGGTGGGCACCGAACTCAAGCTGTCGGTGGCGCTGGCGCTGATCGTGTGTGTGCTCATCGTGCGGCCTTCGGGCCTGCTGGGCAAAAAGATTGTCACGAGGGTCTGAGGCATGAAACCCACTTCATTGAACAAGTCCTGGCTGTGGGGGGCCGCAGCCTTGGTGGCTGTGCTGCTGGTGGGCCTGGCCTTTGTGGCCAAGGGCTACCAGCTGTTTCAGGCCACCATGGTGCTGGCTTACGCGATTGCCCTGCTGGGCTTGAACATGCTGACGGGCTACAACGGCCAGATCTCGCTGGGCCACGGCGCCTTCTTTGCGCTGGGGGCTTACGTTACCGGCATCCTGATGGAGCACGCGCTGTGGCCTTACTGGGCCACCATTCCTGCGGCGGGCGTGGTGTGCCTGGCGGTGGGCTACCTGTTTGGTCGCCCGGCCCTCAAGCTGGAGGGCCTGTACCTGGCGCTGGCCACCTTTGCGCTGGGCGTGGCCATGCCGCAATTGCTCAAGTACAAGCACCTGGAAGCCTGGACGGGTGGGGTGCAGGGCATTGTGCTGATCAAACCCGATGCACCCTGGGGTTTGCCGCTCAACCCCGACCAATGGCTGTACTTTTTCTCGCTGGTGGTCACGGCGCTCATGTTTGTGCTGGCCCACAACCTGCTGCAAAGCGGCACGGGTCGCGCCATGCGCGCCATCCGCGACCACGCCATGGCAGCCGAGGCCATGGGGGTGGACAACCGGCACTACAAATCGATGAGCTTTGGTGTGTCAGCCGCCTACACCGGTGTGGGCGGCGCGCTGGGGGCGATTGCGGTGCAGTTTGTCTCGCCCGACTCTTTCACGCTGTTTCTCTCCATTTCGCTGCTGGTGGGCATCGTGGTGGGCGGCGTGGGCACGCTGTGGGGCGCCCTGTACGGGGCGGTCTTCATCATGTTCGTGCCCGACATGGCCGAAAAAGTCTCCAAGGCCGCGCCCTGGGCGGTTTATGGCGCGGTGCTGATCGTGTTCATGTTTGTCATGCCCGGTGGCGTGGTGGGCCTGCTGCGCCGAATCGAAACCGCCTGGCGCAGCCGGGCCTGAAACCCAAAGGGAGCCCCCATGAGCCAAGATGCCGTGTTGCTGGAGCGCGAGGGGGCGGTGGCCATCTTGCGCTTGAACCAGAGCGAACGCCTGAACCCGCTGAGCCTGCCTTTGCAAGAGCGCCTGCGCGCGCTGCTGGGCAGTCTGGCGCAAGACCGCTCGGTGCGCGCCCTGGTGCTCACGGGCGCGGGCAAGGCCTTTTGCGTGGGGGCCGACCTGTCGGGCATGCGCAGTCCGCCTGCCGGCCAGAGCCTGGGCGAGCAGACACACGAGACCATGTTGCGCCTGTCCAACCAGCTGATCGAAGACCTGCGCCAGATGCCGTTTCCGGTGGTGTCGGCGGTCAACGGGCCATGTGCCGGCGCGGGCGTTGGGCTGGCGCTGGCCGCCGATGTGGTGCTGGCGGCGCGCTCGGCGTACTTCTTTTTGTCCTTCATGCCGCGCCTGGGCATCGTGCCCGACCTGGGCAGCACCTGGTTTCTGGAGCGCTTTGTGGGCCGCCCGCGTGCGGTGGCCATGTCGCTGCTGGGTGAGCGCATCAGCGGCGAGCAGGCCGCGCAGTGGGGCCTGGTCTGGGCCTGTGTGGACGATGCGCAGCTGCACGAGCAGGCCATGGCCCTGGCCCAGCGCCTGGCGGCTTTGCCAGCCCATGCCGCGCAGGAGATTCGCGCCGTCTACGACGCGGCAGCCCAGCAAGACCTGTCCGCCCAGCTGCGCCTGGAGGCCGCCCGCCAGCGCGAGCTGATCGACCGCCCCGAATTCCGCGAAGGCGTGCAGGCCTTTCTGGAAAAGCGCGAGCCGCGCTTTGCCGAGCGCTGAAATCGTCACTTTCGACGATGCCTGAGCCCCAGGCTGTTCCTAACATGGCTTTCATCACACCAACCCACAGGAGACAAGACATGAACACACACGACACACCCAACGGCACCCGCCGCAGCCTCATTCTGGGCGCAGGCGCGCTGGTGGCGGGGGGTCTGCCCCTGCTGGCCCAGGCCCAGAAGAAATACGACACCGGCGCCAGCGACACCGAAATCAAGATCGGCAACCTCAACCCTTATTCCGGCCCGGCTTCGGCCTATGGCACCGTGGGCAAAGCCATGCAGGCCTACTTTGACAAGGTCAATGCCTCGGGCGGTGTCAATGGCCGCAAGATCAACTTCCTGACACTCGACGACGGCTACAACCCGGCCAAGTCGGTGGAGCAGACGCGCAAGCTGGTCGAACAAGACGAGGTGCTGCTGATGTTTGCCTCGCTGGGCACGGCGCAGAACGTTGCGGTCCAGCGTTACCTGAACGCTAAAAAAGTGCCGCAGCTGTTCGTCAACACCGGCGCCACCCGCTTTGGTGACCCCAAAGCCAACCCCTGGACCATGGGCTGGCAGCCCACCTACCAGGCCGAAGGCAAGCTGTTTGCCAAACACATCCTGCAAACCAAGCCCAACGCCAAGATCGGCGTGCTCATGCAAAACGACGACTTCGGCAAGGACTACATGAAAGGCCTGCTCGACGGCCTGGGCGACAAGGCCAAGGCCCTGGTCACCCAGCATCTGACCTACGAGGTGACCGATCCGACCATCGACAGCCAGATCCTCACGCTCAAGTCGGCCGGTTGCGATGTGTTTGTGAGCATCACCACGCCCAAGTTCGCGGCCCAGGCCATTCGCAAGGTGGCCGAGGTGGGCTGGAAGCCCACGCAGTACCTGGTGAGCGTGTCGCAGTCCATGAGTTCGGTGCTCAAGCCCGCCGGCTTTGAAAATGCCGTGGGCATCATCTCCTCGACCTACCTGATCACCCCCGGCGATCCGGCTGCGGCGGGCAACAAAGATGTGGTCGAATACGCCGCTGTGATGAAGCAGTACTACCCTGGCGGCGACCCCGAGGACACGCTGAACGCCAACGGTTATTCGGGTGCGGCGACCCTGGTGCAGGTGCTGCGCCAGTGCGGCGACAACCTCACGCGCGAGAACATCATGAAGCAGGCGGCCAACCTGAACTTCACCCCACCCATGCTCTACCCGGGCATCGACATCAAGACCGGGCCAGACGATTTCTTCCCGATCGAGAAAAAGGCGCTGCAGCGTTTCAACGGCAAAACCTACGAAACCATCCTCCAGGCGACTGCCGGCTGAACCGCAAAAGGAACGCTGCCATGCACGGTTTGATGCAAGACCGCCCGCTGCTCATTTCTTCGTTGATCGAGCACGCGGCCACTTTCCACCCCGACGCCGAGATCGTCTCGCGCCTGCCCGAGGGCGGCACCCACCGCACCACCTGGTCGGGTCTGGCCGACACGGCGCGTCAGCTCGCCAATGCCCTGCACAAGCTGGGCATCCAGCAAGGCGACAGGGTGGGCACCCTGGCATGGAACTCCTACCGCCACCTGGCGCTCTACTACGGGGTGTCGGGCACGGGGGCGGTGCTGCACACCGTCAACCCGCGCCTGTTCCCCGAGCAGATCGACTACATCGTCAACCACGCCGAAGACAAGGTGATCTTTTTCGACATCACCTTTGCCGCCATCGTGGAAAAGCTCGCACCGGCGCTCAAGTCGGTCAAGACTTTTGTGGCCATGACCGACCGCGCGCACATGCCGGCCATCGACGTGCCCAACCTGCTGTGCTTCGACGAACTGCTGGCCGAACAGAGCACCGAATACGACTGGCCCGACTTTGACGAGCGCAGCGCTTCTTCGCTGTGCTACACCTCGGGCACCACGGGCAACCCCAAGGGCGTGCTGTATTCGCACCGCTCCACTTTGCTGCACACCCTGATGGAGCTGGCACCCGACACCTTCGGCATCAGCTCGGTCGAGACCCTGATGCTGATCGTCCCCATGTTCCACGCCAATGCCTGGGGCGCGCCCTATGCGGCGGCGATGGTGGGGGCCAAGCTGGTTTTGCCTGGACCGCACCTGGATGGCGAGAGCGTCTACACCCTGATGCGCGACGAGAAGGTGACCTTCTCGCAAGGCGTGCCCACGGTCTGGATGATGCTGTTCCAGTACCTGGACCAGAACCCCCAAATCGACCCCCGGCAGATCGGCGTCAAGCGCATTGGGATTGGTGGCGCTGCGGTCTCGCGCAGCGTGCTTGAACGTTTTGAAAACCAGTTCGGTGCCGAAGTGGTGCAAGGCTGGGGCATGACCGAAACCAGCCCGATCGGCGTCATCAGCAAGCTGCTGCCCAAGCACGCCAGTTGGTCCAGGGAAGACCTGGTCAAGGTCAAGCTCAAGCAAGGCCGGGGTGTGTGGGGTGTGGACCTCAAGATCGTGGACGCCGACGGCCAGGCCTTGCCTTGGGACGGCGTGGCCTACGGCAACCTGTATGTGCGTGGGCCGTGGATCGCCTCGGGTTACTACAAGGGCGAGGGCGGCTCGGTGCTGGACGCCGAGGGGTACTTCCCGACCGGTGACGTGGCCACCATCGATCCCGATGGCTTCCTGCAGTTGGTCGATCGCTCCAAGGACGTGATCAAGTCCGGCGGCGAGTGGATCTCGTCCATCGACGTGGAAAACGCCGCCGCATCGCACCCCGGCGTTGCCGAGGCGGCGGTGATCGGGGTGTCGCACCCCAAATGGCAAGAGCGCCCCTTGCTGCTGGTCGTGCGCCGCGCTGGGGCCACGGTCGAGGCCAAAGAGGTGCTGGACTTCCTGTCCACCCGCATTGCCAAGTGGTGGTTGCCCGACGAGGTGCTGTTTGTGGACGGCCTGCCCCACACCGCCACCGGCAAACTGCTCAAGACCAAACTGCGCGAGCAGTACCGCGACCACCGCCTGCCCACGGCCTGATACCGGTCACCGGATTGGTCTCGGGCCGCTCGGGGTGGCAGGGTTAAAATCACGCCATCCCCAAGGAGCGTTGCAGCCCGCCAGTCAGGTGGGTCAGGCTTGGGGCTTGTCTTGTGCCAACGACGCTCACCTGTGCCCCCGAAGGTGAGTCCCGTGTCTGTTGCCGTGTCCGTCCCCCCCATGAAGCTGTCCGGTCTGGAGCCTGTCCAGATCGGCGAAGGTTCGCTGTTCGTCAACGTGGGCGAGCGCACCAACGTCACCGGCTCCAAGGCCTTTGCGCGCATGATCCTCAACGGCCAGTACGAAGAGGCCCTGGCCGTGGCGCGCCAGCAGGTCGAAAACGGGGCCCAGGTGATCGACATCAACATGGACGAGGCCATGCTCGACAGCCAGGCGGCCATGGTGCGCTTCCTCAACCTCATGGCCTCCGAGCCGGACATCGCCCGTGTGCCGATCATGGTGGACTCCAGCAAATGGTCGGTGATCGAGGCCGGTCTGCGCTGCATCCAGGGCAAGCCCATCGTCAACTCGATCAGCATGAAGGAAGGCGTGGACGAGTTCAAGCGCCAGGCCCGGCTGATCCGGCGCTACGGCGCCGCTGCGGTGGTGATGGCTTTTGACGAAAAAGGCCAGGCCGACACCTATGCACGCAAGGTCGAGATCTGCGAGCGGGCTTACCGCATTCTGGTGGACGAGGTGGATTTCCCGCCCGAAGACATCATTTTCGACCCCAACATCTTTGCCATTGCCACCGGCATCGAGGAACACAACAACTACGCGGTGGACTTCATCGAGGCCACGCGCTGGATCAAGCAGCACCTGCCCGGCGCCAAGGTCAGCGGTGGCGTGTCCAACGTCAGTTTCAGCTTCCGCGGCAATGACCCGGTGCGCGAGGCCATCCACACCGTCTTCCTCTACCACGCCATCCAGGCGGGCATGGACATGGGCATCGTGAACGCCGGCATGGTCGGCGTCTATGACGAGCTGGAGCCGGGCCTGCGCGAACGCGTGGAAGACGTGGTGCTCAACCGCCGCCCTGACGCGGGCGAACGCCTGGTCG
>JACCDU010515803.1_pt1 | contig 35700 bp, 51 predicted proteins | sample 7446081 | NCBI WGS metagenome assembly JACCDU01 (sample SAMN15323447, study PRJNA562643) | freshwater metagenome | isolation source: river surface water | place: USA:Blue River Watershed | collected 2017-08-17
GCCGTCCACTGGTCCAGGCCGTCCTTGCGCTCCCAGGGCACCAGGTCAGGGTGCAGGACATGGCTGTCGCAGGCCTGGCGCTGGAACTCCACCGGAATGCCATCGGCCTCGTGGCGCTCGCAGCGCCAGGTGCTGTCCTCCTTGGCCGTGCTGTGCGCGCAGGTGCGGCAGTTGACGTGCTTGGTGGTCTTGGTCTCGTGGCAGAACTCGTGCGCATCGCAGAATTTGCACTGGTACCAGCTCGGATCGGTGCTGATGGGTGGGGGCATGCGGTCCTCCAGCGCCAGCCTGCGGCCGCGTGCGATGAACTTCTCGGCCACTTCTTTGTCGTAGCGCACTCGCTCCGTGTAGATGCGGTCATCGTCCTTGCAGACGGCCAGGTACAAGGCGCGTTCGATCTCGGTGCCATGCATGTAGAGCTGCATCTGGACAAAGTGCTCGGGCTTGGACTTCTCGACCCCGTTCTTCTCCAGGTCGGCAAAGCTCTTGGAGCTGTGCGTCTTGAACTCGGCCACATGGCGCTTCTTGGGCGCTGCAGGCACGCCAGACTCAATGATGGCGTCGATGCTGCCGGACACATGCGCACCGAAGTCCACGCGAGCCTGCTGCCGGCTGGTGCGCACGTCCATGCCGATGGCGCGCAGGTCCGACACGATGGTGGCCTCCTCCATCTGGCCACGCCTGAACAGGCGCAGGATGCGGCCAGGGAACTGGGGCTGGACGGCCCAGCGAAACGACAGCCACAGCCACCTGTCGCATGGGTGGCCCAACTGGCTGCAGCCCATGTGCGGCCTGGGCGGCTCGGCCTGCTTCTCGTGGTGCTTGTCGATCAGGCCTTGGATGCTATGCTCTGGTTCGGGTATCTTCATGGTGCCCGTCTCCTTCTGGTAGTTGCCAACTTGCCCCAGTCCTCTCACGAGGCTGGGGCTTTTCACTTCACTTCTTCTGCCAGGGCGGCGCGGCCTTGGCCGGCGCTGCAGAGGCCGCAGTAGCTGCTGCAGGTGCTGCCGCGGCAAAGCTGGGCGCTGCGCCACCACCATTGACGGCCTTGAACCCCTTCACATCGTTGCTGGCCTCGTAGGTCTTGCCGGTCTTCTCGTCGGTGCGTGCAGGGCGCACGTCCAGCTTGACCTGGATGCTGGCACCGATGAGCTGGTCTGTGTCCTGCACCTTGGCCAGGCCGATGGCGCGCATGATCTCGCCAAGCTGCTGGCGGCCGATCTCTTCGGCCTTGGCGCTCGCGTTTTTGATGTTGAGGTTGCCGAACACCACGCGGCCCTGGTGAGACGGTCCAGTGATGTCGTAGCGCAGCTTGATGTACTGGCCATCGCCAGCGGCAGTGGTCTTCAGCTCGGCCTGCGTGATGTTGGCTGTGTACCAGCCAGCCGGCAGCGGCTCGTAGTTGTTGTTGCCCTGAGGCATGTCAGATGCTGCGTAGGTTTGTCCGAGAAATGCCATGATTTACTCCTTGGTGGTGATGGGTTCGATGGTGAAAGAAGGGCGGCCAGGCTTGGCCGTGATTGCTCCGGCGAGTGCTTTGGTGATGGACTCATCTGTCGCCTTCCAGATGGCCATGTTGATCTCCGGCTTCCACCGGAACAGCGTGCCGAGGTGATCGGTCAGGCCGTGCTCCGCGGCCAGCTCCTGGACCTTGTCAGCGTCGACCTTGCGGTCGATGCGGCTGACCACCTTAACCTTGAAGCCTTCAAGCGCCAGGTTCTCGGTGCCCTCCACATCGTCGCGGATGCTGGCGATCTTCCTGATCTGGTCTTCAATCGCACGACGGTCGGCCGTTGCGGTGGTCTCCGTGTCCTTGGCGTAGACCCACATGGCGGCCAACTGCTCCACGTCTGTGACGGTCTTGATAAAGCCTTCGGTGTTGAGCATTTCGCGGATGTTCATCACTTGCCTCCGATCTTGGCAATGACTGCACCGAGGTCCGGTGCCTCCCAGGCGTCCAGCTTGCCCGAGCGGTCCTTGGCCAGCCAGAGGCCGTCCGAGTCGCACATCAGGGCGCGCTGGGTGTTGTTGTCGCTGTCCTTCTCGACACGCAGCGCCAGCACCTCGTCGAAGAAGTAAGGCAGCGCCTGGCCGGTCTTGTTGCCAGGCATCGAGGGCGCATACAGCACGCGGCCCATCTCGTCCTGGGTCTTCTCCAGCTTGGCGCTCATGTAGACGTGCCGGCCAGGCAGGTCGCGGAATGCGCGAATGATGTCGGCCATCTGCTCCTGCATCGCATCGTAGGCCTGGCGTGGGTCTTTGGTGGCCTTCTTCTCGGCATTGAGCACCACCTCAGCGATCTCGCTGATGGAGTCGAGCGCCACCGACTGGAACACCTTGGCCTCGTCGGACTGAGTCAGCCAGGAGTAGGCCTCCCGCAGCGTCTCCATGTCGCTGATCTCGATGAAGGGCAGGTCGGCGTCCTGGATGGACAGCAGGCCTCCTTCAGCAGACAGCACGATGGGCTGCGGCAGGGTCTTGATCAGCGAGGTCTTGCCTGCACCGGCCTGGCCGTAGACCAGGACTTTCACACCATTGGCAGCCAGGCTGCCGGTGGTCTTCACGTTGATTGCCATGTTGGCTCTCCTTTTTCGCACCTCCGTCTGGGAATCAGTTCGAGGTGTGCTTGCACTGTACTCCAAAAAAATGTAGGATGTCAACACCCACCGGAAATTTTTTTATAGAGGATTCAAACATGATGACCCTGGAGCAGATTCGCAAGGCCTTGTCCGACAGGATGCCGGCCAAGGTCGCAGAGGCCACTGGGCTGCACTACAACACCATCCGAGAGGTCAGGGACAACCCAGACGCCAATCCGACCTACAAGGTCTTGATGGCGCTGTCCAACTACTTGGAAGGTCGCACTCATGACAACCAAGGCTGAAGCAGCACTGACCTACGCATCATGGGGGTGGCATGTCATCCCAGTGGTTCCCAATGGCAAGGTGCCTGCCACTCAGCATGGGGTCAAAGACGCCACGACAGACCCGGAGCAGATCGCCAGATGGTGGGCGCAGAACCCAGACTTCAACATCGGCATTGCGGCCGGCGAACGATCTGGCATCGTGGTGTTTGATGTGGACCCAAGAAATGGTGGCGACTCGTCCTGGTCTAGCTGGCTGGACTCCAATGGCAAGGTGCCAGACGGTGCCATGCAGATGACAGCAGGAGGTGGCGAGCACCACATCGGCGTCTACAACTCAGAGATTCGATCCTGCAAGCTGGCTGAAGGTGTGGACCTGCTGGCCGATGGCCGGTACTTTGTGGCCTTTCCGTCGACGATTGAAGGACGCAGCTACCAGTGGGAGGCGTCATCCGATCCGTTCGATGGCGTGGCACCTTTTACGATCCCGGAGCAGTGGCTGCAGTCCTACAGGGCAATGCGCAAGCCTGAGACACGCCAGGCGGTCACCACGGGCGGCGGTCTGATCCAAGGCAGCCGGAACAACGGTCTGACAGCCTTGGGCGGTGCCATGCGGCGCTACGGCATGACCGAGGCAGAGATCATGGCAGCGCTGGCCATTGCCAACGAGACCCGCTGCGAGATTCCACTGCCATCGTCTGAGCTGTCCCAGATCGTCAGATCGGTCTGCCGGTATGAGCCTGAGTCGGATGTGGCTGCGGCAACCAGCCTGGGCAGCGATGCAGCCGAGGCAATCTTGGAGGCCACCAGGGCGCAGGTGCAGGAATACTACTTCACCAGGGCAACGTCCTACCTTGGCCAGCCTGCTCCGCTGCGCTGGATCATCAAAGGATGGGTTCCAGACAGTGGCGTGAGCATGGTCTACGGCGAGTCAGGCTCCGGCAAGACCTTCATCACTTTGGACATGGCCTGCCACATCGCTGCCGGCCTGCAATGGCATGGCCACAAGACCAAGGCAGGCCTGGTGGTCTACATGGCCGGCGAAGGCAACTACGGCCTGCGCCAGCGCGTCACAGCTTGGTGCAAGGCCCACGGCGTCCAGAATCTGGACAACCTGCTGATCTCGAACAAGGCGATCGACATCGACAGTCCAGCCGCTGCAGCTCAGATCATCAACGCGGTGCGAGAGATCACCCAGGACGATGCGGTGGCGATCTTCATCGACACGGTCAACAACCACATGAGTGGCGATGAGAACAGCGCCAAGGACACCCGCAACATGCTCAACGCATGCAACATCGTGGCCCGAGCACTGAGCGCCAGCGTGTGCCTGAATCACCACACCGGACATGCAGCAGAGTCCAAGCAGCGCGCACGCGGCTCCAGCGCCTGGAAGGCCTCGCTGGACGCATCGATCCTGGTCTCCAAGAACGACAACAGCATCGAGATTTCCTGCACCAAGATGAAGGACGCAGAGCCTCCCAATCCGTTCTTCGGCAAGTTGGAGACGGTGCCGCTTGGCTGGATTGATGAGGATGGCGAGGAAATAAAAGGCGCAGTATTCGTGATTGAGGAAAATGCGCCTGAGCAAAAACCGAAAAAAGAATCCGAGATTCAGAAGGATATTAGGAAATTCACAAATGCATGGTGGCATGCTGGCGCTGAAGACCGAGACAAAATGCCTTATCTGTCGCGCAGCGCGCTGCTTCAATATCTGACGACAAACGAAGGACTGACAGAATCGACAGCGAAAACTTACGCTCAGGAAAGCAAAAAAGGACGACTGATTTATAACCTGCTGAACGCTCAGATTATTGTGGCGCACGAGCATGGTTGGGTGGTCTCAGACAACGCAACGGCAGCAACCTTGATGGTCAGAAGGACTGAAAAGTAGGGTGGGACAAATGGGACAAGACAGGACAAACTGGGACAAATGTCCCGAGGACAAGGCGAGGCAGCCTGGGACAGGACAGGACACACACCTTTAGGGTGTGTCCCATTGTCCCAGCCACGATGTGCGATTTTTCGACTCGAAAGGAGCAACCTGTGGATAAGTGCAAGACATGCGGATCAGACCAGCTCAAGATCGGCATCACCAACATTGCATCAGGCGCGACTGTTTATCCGATCTACTGCGATGCATGCGGTGAAGTATTCGCAAAATATGTGAAGAAAATAATCGCGCAGGAATATGCAAAAGAAAATGGACCGTTGAAATATGTCAAAACAAAAACTGCAGAATATATTGAGAAAAAACAAATCCAGATTAAATGCGAAGTGTGCGATGCAAATGAAGGTGAACTGCACCACTGGGCACCACAGTATTTATTCGGTGACGAGGCCCACCGCTGGCCCGTTGCGTATCTCTGCCGCACATGCCATCGAAAATGGCATGATCTTGTAACTCCGAACATGAGCGAGAAACCATGACACAGACAAACGTGAACGAGATGCTGGCTGGGCGCGAAAGCCGGTACGGCAGCTTCCAGGGACATGCCAGGATCAGCCAAGACCTCAAGGCTGCCATGCACGAGCGCAGCGGCTGGGATGGCCTCCAGGCCGACCAGCGCGAGGCCTTGGAGATGATCCAGCACAAGATCGCGCGCATCCTGAACGGCGATCCGAACTACGCAGACAACTGGGTCGACATCGCAGGCTACGCCACCTTGGTGGCCAATCGGCTGGAAAAAGAGGAGAATTGAGCCATGACCACAAAGTCCCACAAACCAAAGGCCGCGGCAAAGCCCAGGCCCAGCAAGTACGAGAACAAGGCCGAGATCTGCGCCTTGGTGCTCTCCGGCATGCGTGGCGGTCTGAGTGCTTTCAAGGCGTGCGAGGCGGCTGGTGTTCCTCACAGCACGTTTTTGCTGTGGATGAAGGATGACGCCGAACTGGCTGACAGCTACGCGCGTGCGCGCGAAGACCTGATCGAGCGCATTGCCAACGAGGTGATCGAGCTGAGTGATGCTGATGTCGGCCTGCAGCCTGACGGCAAGAAGGACTGGGCGGCAGTGCAGAAGCACAAGCTCCAGGTCGACACCCGCAAGTGGCTGCTGTCCAAGCTGGCCCCGAAGAAGTACGGCGACAAGCTGGAGCTGACTGGCGACCCTGACCGGCCGCTGGCCATCCAGAAGATCGAGCGCGTGGTGGTCAGCAAGTGACGACCCTGCGCATCGAGACACCCGCCTGGGCGCTGCCCCTGCTGGACCCTGCGCGCTACAAGGCGGCCTACGGCGGCCGCGGCTCCGGCAAGTCGCACACCTTTGCCGAGATGCTGATCGAGGCTCACATCATGGACCAGGCCAGCCGGTCGGTCTGCGTGCGTGAGGTCCAGAAGTCGCTGGCGCAGTCGGTCAAGCGCCTGCTGGAGCTGAAGATCGAGGCCATGAACGCTGGTGCCTACTTCGAGGTCCAGGAGGCCGTGATCAAGTCCAAGAAGGGTGACGGCCTGATCATCTTCCAGGGCATGCAGAACCACACGGCCGACTCGATCAAGTCGCTGGAGGGATATGACCGTGCCTGGTGCGAGGAGGCGCAGAGCCTGAGCCAGCGCAGCCTGGACCTGCTGCGGCCGACCATCCGCAAGCCAGGCTCCGAACTGTGGTTCACCTGGAACCCGAGCCAGGCCAGTGATCCTGTCGATCACCTGCTGCGTGGCGATAAGCCACCACCGGACTCGGTGGTGCTGGAGGTCAACTTCGACGACAACCCCTGGTTCCCGGACGTGCTGCGCGCCGAGATGGAGTACGACAAGGCGCGCGACCCTGACAAGTACGCTCACGTCTGGCGTGGCGGCTACCTGCAGAACAGCAGCGCGCGCGTCTTCCGCAACTGGCGCATCGAGGAGTTCGAGGCACCGAAGGACGCCATCCACCGGCTCGGCGCTGACTGGGGCTTCGCAACCGACCCGACCGTGCTGGTGCGCTGCCACATCGTCGGCCGCACGCTCTACATCGACCACGAGGCCTACATGGTGGGCTGCGAGATCATGAACACGCCAGAGCTGTTCATGACCGTGCCGGAGGCCGAAAAGTGGCCAATGGTGGCCGACAGCTCCAGGCCGGAGACGATCAGTCACATGCGCAAGAACGGCTTCCCGAAAATCATGCCGGCCGTCAAAGGCAAGGATTCGGTGGTCGAGGGCGTCGAGTGGTTGAAGTCCTACGACATCGTGGTGCATCCACGCTGCACGCACACCATCGACGAGCTGACGTTCTACAGCTACAAGACAGACCCGCTGACAGGCAAGGTGCTGCCGGTGCTGCAGGACAAGCAAAACCACGTCATCGACGCACTGCGCTATGCATGCGAAGGAGTCAGGCGTGCCGCGGTGGTCAGCAGGCAGGTGGACTTCACACCATTGCCGGTGACCAGTAAATGGTAGAAAATACTTGCAAATAGGGGCGATATATGGCACGCATGTCAAAAGAGCAGTATCTGAACAATCTCCACAGTGATGCGCTGAATCAATTCAACGACATCCAGACTGCTCTGCGCGATGAGCGCTTGCAGTGCCTGCAGGACCGGCGCTTCTACAGCCTGGCCGGCAGCCAGTGGGAAGGACCACTCTGGGATGTCTACGAGAACAAACCCAGGTTCGAGGTGAACAAGGTTCACCTGGCGGTGATCCGCATCATCAACGAGTACCGCAACAACCGCATCACGGTCGACTACGTCAGCAAGGACGGCAGCGAGAACGACAAGCTGGCCGAGACCTGCGATGGCCTGTACCGTGCCGACGAGCAGGACTCGGTGGCCGACGAGGCCTACGACAACGCCTTCGAGGAGGCAGTCGGCGGCGGCTTTGGTGCCTGGCGTCTGCGCACGGTCTACGAGGACGAAGAGGACGAGGACAACGAGAAGCAGCGCATCCGCATCGAACCGATCTTCGATGCCGACAGCTCGGTGTTCTTCGACCTGAACGCCAAGCGCCAGGACAAGGCCGATGCGCGTTTTGCCTTCGTGGTCACCTCGATGACCCGCGCCAGCTACAAGGAAGAGTGGGGCGACGATCCGACCGATTGGCCGAAGATCATCCACCAGTACGAGTTCGACTGGTGTACGCCTGACGTGGTCTATGTGGCCGAGTATTACAAGGTCGAGGACGTGACAGAAACTGTGCGCATCTTCCGAGCCATCGACGGCACCGAAGAGCGCTACCGCCAGGCTGACTTCGATGCAGACCCTTCGCTCGAAGAGACGCTGGCGGCTATCGGCAGCCAGGAGGTCCGGCAGCGCAAGATCAAGTCCAGGCGCGTCCACAAGTACATCATGTCGGGCGGCAAGATTCTGGAGGATGCCGGCTACATCGCAGGCAAAGAGATTCCCATCGTTCCGGTCTACGGCAAGCGCTGGTTTGTCGACAACGTCGAGCGCTGCATGGGCCATGTGCGCCTGGCCAAGGATGCACAGCGCCTGAAGAACATGCAGCTCTCCAAGCTGGGCGAGATCAGTGCGCTTTCCAGCGTCGAGAAACCGATCCTGGTGCCTGAGCAAGTCGCTGGCCACCAGGTCATGTGGGCAGACGACAACCTGCGCAACTACCCGTACCTGCTGGTGAACCCGATCACCGGACCGGACGGCAGCCAGCAGGTCAGCGGCCCGGTGGCCTACACCCGCAGCCCACAGATTCCACCGGCGATGGCGGCTTTGCTGCAGATCACCGAGCAGGACATGCAGGACATCCTGGGCAGCTCGCAGCAGGCCGACAAGATGGTCTCGAACATCTCCGGCAAGGCCATCGAGATGATCCAGACCCGCCTGGACATGCAGACCTTCATCTACATGAGCAACTTTGCCAAGGGCATGAAGCGCTGCGGCGAAATCTGGCTCTCGATGGCGCGCGACATCTACGTCGAGGAAGGCCGCAAGATGAAGGTCGTCGAGGCCGACGAGTCGGTCGGCATGATCGAGCTGATGCGTCCGATGGTCAGCGAGACCGGCGAGGTGGTCATGGAGAACGACCTCAGCCGTGCCAAGTTCGACGTGAATGTCGATGTCGGACCGTCCAGCACCAGCAAGCGCGCGGCCACTGTGCGCGCACTCACCGGCATGATGGCCATCACCGACGACCAGCAGACCAAGCAGGTGCTGCAGGCAATGGCCATGATGAACATGGAGGGCGAGGGCATCAGCGAGGTGCGCGACTTTTTCCGCAAGCAGCTCGTGCGCATGGGCGTGGTCAAGCCCACCGAACAGGAGCAGGAAGAGATGATGGTCGAGCTGCAAGGCCAGCCCGAAGACCCAAACAAGATATTCCTGCAGGCCGCGGCAGAGGAGGCGATTGCCAAGGCGGCCAAGGCTCGCGCAGACACGGTGGACACCATCGCAGATGCCGAGTACAAACGAGCCAAGACGGCCGAAACGCTGGCCAACATCGACAACGAGGACCAGCGCCTGGCAGTCGAGTCTGCTCGCACAATCTCCAACATGGTGACCGGACGTGGCTGATCCAAGCATCAAAGACCTGGCCTACCGAGCACTGGCCTCGGTGGTCGGCACGCCAGTCGACCTGGCCACGATGGCCATGCGGCCGTTCGGTTACAGCACGCCAGACGAGCAGGTCGTCGGCAGCAGCGAGTACATCGGCCGGCAGATGGAGCGTGCCGGCCTGGTCAGCTCGGCCAGGGCACCGATCCAGGAGTTCCTGGCCTCGATGGCTGTGCCATCACCTGGCGGTATGGCCAAGGGTGGAGCAATGCTGGCCGGCATGGCTGCCATGCCACGAGCCAGCAAGGCCGAAAACATCGCGCGCGGCCTGTATCACCCAATTGGCGAGGGCAAGAAGCTCGAAAAGCCCGTCAGCGAGATGCAGTTCACCCAGGAGGTGGTCAAAGACCTGCCTCCGCGGCAAATCATCAGCCCTGAGCGCCTGCAGGGCGCAACTATCCTGCCGGCCACTGGAGACCGCACGGCAGCCGGCCGTATGCTGACTGAGGTCGAGGGCGTGCGCCTGCCGACCCCGGTGGCGCTCGAAGGCGGCCCCGACTTCATGCGCACGCACCTGCCATTCGGTGCAGCCTGGGCGTCTGACAAGGGACCGATCACCGGCCTATCCAGGCGCGTCCAGGAGGCAGCCAGCAAGGGCAGCGGCGATGTCTACATGGTCTACACGCCAATGAGTCATGTCGGTGGCGACTTCTCGACCATGATGTCCGATGCGCTGCTCGAGCAGATAAAAGGCGGCAAGATCACCAAGAAGGCCAAGAAGGAGTTTGACGCTGAGGTGCGCAAGTTCCGGCCCGAGTGGAAGGGCATCGACAACCCACAGGCGCGCGACCAGCTCAACGCTAACGGCGCTCTGCGGCATGCCTTCATCGACCGCATGACGCTGGACCAGTTCAAGACGGCCGGCTTTCCTGATCTTCCGACCACGCGCGCGGCCATCACCGAGCAGTCGCTGATGGACGTGCCGATCCACGCTGGCGGCTTTGCGGTGGCTAAGATGGACCCTACCGGCCGCATCATCACCGAGTCGCCAGCTCCGCACACCACCTACAACACGCAACTGGCCGGCCAGTATGTTGGCGGCTTCGAGCAGCCAATCCCGCGCGAGCTGATGTTCTCCGACTTCACTCAGGCTAGGCGCGCTGCCGGCACTGATCCGGCTGGTGACATCCGGTCGTTCCAGCTCTCGAACCCGGTGCAGCAGGCCACCCAGGAATGGGTCGACAGCCTGATGCGCTTCATGGAATCCACAAGGACAGGCCGATGAGCACGCAGGACGAGTTCGAGCGCCTGGTCGAATACATTCACTCGGCCATTGAGTCAGAGCAGCAGGAGCCAGCCGAATTCAAGGCTGAGACCGAGCTGCGATTGCGTCTGGTCTATGCGGCCTTGCGCAGAGCGCTCGGAATGAGTGAAAATGTGGGAAACGGTAACCACTCAGCCGTTCAAATTGAGTGAGTTTGATGGGGTCAACGATGAATTTGAAGGCAGAAGCAGGAGAAAACGACAACGGCGGCGAGGCCGCGGTGCTAGATGACGAGCAGCAACCTGTTGAGATTGAAGTCAGCGAGGATGATTCCGCTGATGGCCGACAGGACGCAGGTTCCGATGACGAGCACGCGGAGGAGTCAGACGAAGTTGTGGTCTCCATAGGTGAGGAGTCGCCACCCACCGAAGAGGAAGTTCGAGCACCTGAATGGGTTCGAGAGCTACGCAAGGCCAACAGGGAAAAAGAGCGTCGAATTCGTGAACTTGAAGCGCGTCTCGCCACCACTGCACCTGAGAACAAGCCAGTGCAGTTGGGACCGAAACCGAAGCTGGAGGATCACGACTACGATGCGGAGCGATTCGAGCAGGCATTGGACGCCTGGCATGAGCGCAAGCGGCAGCATGACTTCATGGTCGAACAGGCCAGGATGGCAGAGCAGCAGCAGCATCAGGCCTGGCAGGCCAAGCTGGAGGGCTACAGCAAGGCCAAGGCCGAGCTGAAGGTCCGAGACTATGAGGATGCCGAGGCAATTGCCCAGGAGGTCTTCAGCGTCACCCAGCAAGGCGTGATCCTGCAAGGAGCTGAAAACCCTGCACTGGTGGTGTATGCACTCGGAAAGAACCCGAAGAAGGCAGCCGACCTCGCAAAGATTACCGACCCCGTGAAGTTTGCTTTTGCGGTGGCAAGACTGGAGAAAGAATTGAAAGTCACAAATCGCAGAGCAGCACCCGCGCCTGAGCGCATCGTCCAGGGAACTGGCCGAGCATCTGGCACGGTGGACTCAACCCTTGAACGGCTGCGCGCCGAAGCTGAGAAGACTGGAAACTACACCAAGGTGCTCCAGTACAAACGGCAGAAGCAAGCAGCATCCAGAAACTGATTTTTGAAATAGGAGCCAATCATGGCCAATAGTTTTTCCAAAGAAGAGCGTGTTGCGTTCGAGAACCTTCTCGAAGGCTTTCACGATGCCCTGGTGCTCTCGCGCAACGTGAGCATCTACAACACCGACCAGACGATGATGGCTCGTACCAACGACATCATCTGGCGTCCCCAGCCCTACATCGCGCAGTCGATCTCCTCGACTCCCGGTGTGGCCATCCCTGGCTACCAGGACATGACGCAGTTGGCTGTTCCGGCCACCATCGGCTTCAGCCGCACGGTGCCCTGGACCATGACTGCGCTCGACCTGCGTGATGCACTGCAGGAAGGCCGTCTGGGCGAGGCTGCCAAGCAGAAGCTGGCCTCGGACATCAACCTGGCGATCATGAACGCTGCTGCGAACCTCGGCTCGCTGGTGGTGGACGTTGGCGCTCCTGCTGGCACCTATGATGATGTGGCCCTGTGCGACAGCATCATGAACGAGCAGGGCGTGGCCAACTATGACCGCTACCTGGCGCTGTCCAGCCGCGACTACAACGGTCTGGCTGGCAACATCGCTACCGGCGCGACTGGTACCGCAGCTCGTTCGTTCAACGGCAACAAGTCGAACAGCGCCTTCGAGCGTTCGTTCGTCGGCATGGTCGCTGGCTTCGAGACGTTCAAGTTCGACTACGCCAACCGTCTGGTCGGCGCTGCTCCTGCAGCTCCTGTCACCATCGACACCCAGGCCGCGGCGAACAACTACTACGTCCCGCAAGCCACCTCGACCGCCATCTCTGGCGAGACCCAGAACGTGGACAACCGCTTCCAGACCATCACCGTCAACGCGACGGCTGGTGTTGTGGCCGGCGATGCGTTCACCATCGATGGCGTCGAGGCCGTGCATCACATCACCAAGCAGGGTACTGGCCAGCCCAAGACCTTCCGCGTGGTGAGCGTGCCTGCCGGTGGTACCGACCTGGTCATCACCCCGCCGATCATCTCGGCCCAGGGTGGCTCTGATGCTGAACTCCAGTATCAGAACGTGATCGTGACTCCGAACGCTGCTGCTGCCATCACCTTCCTGAACGTAAACACGGCTGCCGTGAACGTGTTCTGGCAGCGTGATGCGCTTGAGCTGCTGCCTGGCCGCTACGCTGTTCCGTCTGACGCTGGTACCGCAGTGATGCGCGCTACCACCGACAACAACATCGAAGTGGTGATGCAGAAGTTCTACGACATCGACAGCATGACGATCAAGTATCGTCTGGACACGCTGTTCGGTGTGGTGAACAAGCAGCCCGAGATGTCCGGCATCTTGTTGTTCAACCAGTAAGCTGACGGCAAGAGTGGGGGGACTTCGGTCCCCCCATTGCCAAGGAGATCACCATGCCATTGACCAAGGGTTATTCGCAGAAGTCCATCAGCAAGAACATCTCCAAGGAGATGAAGAAGGGCATGCCCCAGAAGCAGGCTGTCGCTGTGGCGCTGTCCACTGCGCGCACGGCTGCCAAGGCTGCAGGAAAGCCCAGCAAAGCACCGAAAAAGGCCAAGAAGTGAAGGCCGGCCTCTACGCCAACATCCATGCCAAGCGCGAGCGCATCGAGCGCCAGAAGGCTGCAGGCAAGACGCCTGACCGCATGCGCAAACCTGGCACCAAGGGCGCACCGACTGAGGCCGCATTCAAGGCCGCGGCCAAGACCGCCAAGAAACCGAAGGCCAAGAAATGACCACGTTCCCTTGCCTCGTCTATCGCGCGCCTGGCTCGATCCAGCGCGCACGCTATTCCTACGATGCCATGCCGATGCATGGCCAGGCGCAACTGGACGCCAAGCTGGCTTCCGGCTGGCATCTGACGCTTGGAGATGCCCTTGAGGCAGCAGGACCGCTGGCAGCTCGCCATCTGATGGGTCGCAAGCCCAAGAACTCCAGGCGCACACCTGTGAAGCAGAAACCGCCTGTCGAACGGCGCGCATCGGTGGTCAAGGCGGCCAAAAAGCCAGCCCCTGCGCCAGCACCGGCACCAGTACCTGCTGCGCCTGTCGTTGATGACAACGCACCACCGACTCGTGCAGAGCTGGAGGCCAAAGCCACCGAGCTGGCGATACCATTCAACAAGCGCACGTCCGACAAGAAGCTGGCCAGCCTGATCGAGACGGCGCTGTCGCAGCAGACATCAGGAGAGTGACATGGGATACAGCAAGCGCCAGTTCGTCTATGCAGCCTTCGAGGAGATCGGCCTTGCGTCCTACGTCTTCGACCTGCAGCCGGAGCAGCTTGAGACAGCCAGGCGCAGGCTCGATGCCATGATGGCAGACTGGAACGGCAAGGGTATTCGGCTCGGCTATCCGATCCCGGCCAGCCCCCAGGACGGCAGCATCGACGAGCAGACCAACGTGCCGGACTCGGCCTATGAGACCATCATCTGCAACCTGGGCATTCGGCTTGCGCCGAGCTACGGCAAGCAGGTCATGAACGAGACCAAGGCCACGGCCAAGCAGGGCTACGACACCCTGCTGCAGCGCGCCACGGCCCCGCTGGAGCAGCAATTCCCGAACACGATGCCATCCGGTGCCGGCAACAAACCCTGGCGCGTGTACGACAACCCGTTCCTGAGTCAACCGGTCGATCCGGTCACTGCAGGCCCGGACGGCCCCATCGAGTACAACTGAGGAACACACCATGCCGCAAATCTATCAACTCCCCCTGCTGGCCCAGGTATCGCCTGGTGACCAGGTTCCGATCTACAGCCCGAACAACGGTGACGCACGGCGTCTGCCGATCAGTGCGCTGCTGGCCTATTTCCAGCAGACCTTTGCCAGCCCTACGCTGGCCACCAACGTCTACACGCCTGGCACTGGCTTCAACATTGCAGTGCCCACGCCTGTGGCGCAGCAGCAGTGGATGCTGATCCAGCCGGCCGGCACGCTGGCCACTGGCACGGTGACGCTGCCACTGAACACGCAGACGCCTGACGGCACCGAGGTGCTGATCACCACCACGCAGCAGATCACGGCCTTCACGCTGGCTGGCAATGGCGCATCTCAGCTTTATGGCGCTCCGACCACGCTTGCTGCGCAGGATTTTTTCCGCATGCGCTTTGTGCAGGCCACCAACTCTTGGTATCGGATTGCCTGATCATGGCGGCCAAGAAAGACCCACGGCTGGAGCGCGCAGGCGTCGAGGGCTTCAACAAGCCCAAGCGCACGCCATCGCATCCGACCAAGTCGCATGTCGTGGTGGCCAAGTCTGGCGACCAGGTCAAGACGATCAGGTTCGGCCAGCAGGGCGTCTCTGGCAGCCCCAAGAGAGAAGGCGAGTCCAAGGCAGACAAGGCCAGGCGCGAGTCATTCAAGGCCAGACATGCCGGCAACATCGCCAAGGGCAAGATGAGCGCTGCCTACTGGGCAGACAAAGTGAAGTGGTGAGGCCATGCAGATTCCAATCCTGAACGGCATCTACACGGACAACGGTCCGGACTTCCGCACGTCCTACCCGGTCAACATGGTGCCGGTGCCAAAGAACAGCGGCATCAGCTCTGGCTTCCTGCGGCCTGGCGATGGTATCGTGGCCAATGGCAGCGGCCCAGGCATTGATCGCGGAGGCATCAACTGGAACGGCACCTGCTATCGGGTCATGGGCACCAAGCTGGTGACTGTGGCCGGCAATGGAGTGGTGACTGTGCTGGGTGATGTCGGTGGCCCGGTCAACACGCTGGTGTCGATGGACTACAGCTTCGACCGCCTGGCCATTGCGTCTGGTGGGCGGCTTTACTACTGGAATGGTGTGCTCACGCAAGTGACCGATCCAGACCTTGGCCTGGTGATTGATGTTGTCTGGGTTGACGGCTACTTCATGACCACCGATGGTGCCAGTTTGGTGGTGACTGAGCTGTCCGATCCGACACAAGTCAATCCGCTGAAGTACGGCAGCTCAGAAGTTGATCCAGACCCTGTGGTGGCATTGATCAAGCTCCGCAACGAAGTCTATGCGCTGAACCGCAACACCATCGAGGTGTTCGACAACGTGGGCGGCGACTTCTTTCCGTTCCAGCGCATCGACGGCGCACAGATTCAGAAGGGCGTCATCGGCACTTTTGGTTGCTGCATCTTCATGGAGCAGGTGGCATTCCTTGGAAGCGGCCGCAACGAAGCGCCTGGCATCTACATGGGAGCAAACGCCACGGCCACCAAGGTGAGCACGCAGGAGATCGATGAGATTCTGCTGCAGTACACAGAGGCGCAGCTCGCCACGGTGAAGCTGGAGGCGCGCAACGACAAGGCGCACCAGCACCTCTACGTCCACCTGCCTGACCGCACGCTGGTCTATGACGCGGCGGCCAGCGAGGCGCTGGGCGAGCTGGTCTGGTTCACACTGACGACCACGGTGGCCGGCTTCAGCCAGTACCGTGCGCGCAATTTGGTCTGGGCTTATGACAAGTGGCTGGTGGGTGATCCGCAGTCCAGCAACATCGGCTACCTGGTGGACACCATCGGCACGCACTGGGGGCAGAAGGTGCGCTGGGAGTTCGGCACGCTGATCGCCTACAACGAAGGCAACGGCGCGCTGTTCCACGAGCTGGAGTTGGTCAGCTTGACCGGGCGCGTGGCGCTGAATGTCGACCCGATCATCACCACCAGCTACAGTTTGGACGGCCAGTCATGGAGCCAGGACAGGCCACTGCGTGCCGGCACCACTGGAAACACCAAGAAGCGCCTGGCCTGGTTTCAGCAGGGCAGCATGCGCAACTGGCGCATCCAGCGCTTCCGCGGCGACAGCGATGCGCACCTGGCCTTTGCTCGGCTTGAGGCACAGATTGAAGGGCTGCTCTACTGATGGCCACTCAAAAACTCAATGTCACGCGAGATCAACTTGCTACGTTCCTGGGCAACCATGAGCTGATCAGGCAATTTGAGCGCCTGTTTCAAGTCGCTGATGAGGTGTCTCCATCAAGTGACACCACAGGCATCAGCATCCAGGCCGGCAACGCTGACGCAGCAGCCAATGAGGCGCTGGCCCAGATCGTCAGGTTGGCGCAAGACGCAGCCATCAACAGCGGCAACGCAGACCAGAAGGCGGTGCAGGCGCTGGACGCACTGAACAGCATTGCCAACTCGCTGGCGCTACTGGCTACTGCGCCTGTCATCCAGAACAACAACTCGGTGGCGACAGACTATGTCGACCTTAACGAGCAAGCCCCGCAGCCTGTCGACAAGCCAGGTCGAACCTATTGGAACCGCGACGATGGCACGATGGATGTCGACCAGTACGGTGGTGCTGTGCTGCAGGTTGGTCAGGAGCTGCAGTATTACGCCAAGAACACCAGCGGCGCACCCATTGCCATCGGCACGCCTGTGATGTTCACAGGCACCATCGGCTCTTCTGGAAAGCTGACATTTGCGCCAGCCATCGCTGACGGATCGGTGCTGTCCGACTACATGATGGGCGTGGCAGCGCAGACGATCCCAGACAACGACTTTGGGTATGTCATTGCCTTTGGTCTGCTGAAGGGGTTCAACACGACAGGCGCACCTTACGGCGAGGTTTGGACAGATGGGGATCTGCTGTACTTTGGCGCAACCTCGCCTGGCACTTGGACCAACGTGGCACCACAGGCTCCAAACATCGATGTTCCTGTGGCTGTGGTCGTCAATGCAGGAACTGGCGGCTCCGGCTCGATTTTCATTCGCATGACGGTGGCCGAGGCATTGAGCAGGCTGCAGGATGTCTATATCAACGGCACCGGCACACCGAACGACTTCGATGTCCTGCTCTACGATGCCACGCAGTCCCGCTGGGAAAACAAACCCGCATCTGCTGTGCAGGTGCTTGAATGGATGAGCATGTGACATGGCATTCCAGAACATCACCCCTACCAAGCTCGGCCAGGCGGCCATCACTGTCGGCGTCACCACGCTGTACACGGTCCCGGCCGCCACTCGCACGCTGCTCAAAGAGTTCAGTATCGCCAACACCACTGGCGCTGCAATCAACGCGCGCGTTTTCCTGGTCCCGGCTGCAGGTGTCGCTGGCACTGCAAATGCATTCCTGTATGACGTGGCCGTGCCGGCCAACAATGCACTGCAGTACAACGGTGTGCAGGTCATGAATGCAGGTGAAACCATCCAAATCCAGGCGGCCGCTGTCGGTCTGACCATCACGGCCAGTGGTGCCGAAGCAATTTAAGGAGAAATCATGGGCGTCCTCGTCAAAGCACTGATACCGGCCAAGCAGGCTGAAAACGCACAAACAACGCAGTACACGGCTGTGAACTGCAGAGCCATCATCGACAAGTTCACGGCCACCAACACCAGCGCAGCCAACGTGATCTTGAGCGTCAACCTGGTTACAAGCGGCGGCAGTGCTGGCGTCAGCAATCTAATTGTGGATGCGCGCTCCATTGCGCCAGATGAGACCTACACTTTCCCGGAGCTGGTCGGCCAGGTGTTGGAGTCTGATGGCTTTATTTCCACCATTGCCAGCGCAGCCACATCGCTGACCATCCGCGCCAGCGGCCGCGAGATCACCTGAAGGAGTTGAAGATGGAAGACGCAAAAATGCCCAAGATGATGCTGGCCGGCTTTGGTGGCATCCCATACGAGGAGCCATTCATCACGGCTGCCGAGAACAAGAAGAACACCCAGGTGGTGATCGACGACTGGATGCTCGGCCCTGAAAAACCCAGCAACGAGCGAGGAGCCAACAAGCCCTACTGGATGGCGCTGGCCAAGGCCATGCAGTGCGACGAGGCCGAGGCCAGGCGTCGACGCTGCTCCAACTGCGAGTATTACGACAACTCGGTCATGACCCAGGTGAAGATGGACAAGATTCCCTGGAGCCAGTGGGACGTGGGCGCTGGATTCCGCGGCTACTGCAACAAGTTCGACTTCATCTGCCACGACTTGCGCTCCTGCCAGGCCTGGGAAGAGCGCGAGTTCGAGGAAGATTGACCAAATGGCAGATTGTGGGAAAATGAGGGCGCTGAGTCTATCGGGCCACCAGCAGCTCATCCAACCATTGGAGGGTTGCGCGCATGGGAAGTTCTGAGTGGCTCAAAGAGAACCTGCAAAGGGTTCTGGCGCTTCCTGCGCCGGCCACTGAGTGGCTGCTGATGCTATGGGGTGCCATCCAGGTCTTTGATGACGTGGCTGATGGCGATCCTGTCGAGCGAGAAGACCTGAACGCAGTCATCTGGAACACACTGGTCGGCATGAACCAGAACAGCTTCTGGGCTGCCAATTCTCTTTCCCTTGCGCCTGTTGTGGCGACCATGATCCTGAAGTGGCAAGGCTCCGACCAGGCCGAGCGCGCTGGCAATGCTGATGCGCGATCCTATGCCTGGCGCGCTGGCTACTACGATGTGGTCATGATGGTGGTGGCGCTGTGCCACGGCACCAAGTACGCCACAGACAATGCTCACCTGGTCATGGCGCTCTATGGTGAAACACTCGAAGACTACATGAAGGAGTTCAGCCATGCCTGATCCAGTAACCGCATTGGTCGTCGGCGGCTCTCAAGTCGTCGGCGGCATCATGCAAAGCAATGCGGCCAGCGATGCTGCTGGCGCACAAGTCGCAGCCAGCGAGGCTGGCATTGCAGAACAGCGTCGACAGTTCGATGCTGTCCAAGAGATTCTCAAGCCCTACGTCACGGCTGGCACCACGGCCGTCACTGGTCTACAGCCCTACGCTGCGGCCGGCGCACCTGCGCTGGAGCAGCAGCAGGCACTCCTCGGGCTGCGAGGTCCAGAGGCCCAACAGGCGGCCATTGCAGGCATCGAGAGTGGCGCAGGATTCCAGGCCCAGGTGCGCCAAGGCGAAGAGGCGCTGCTGCAGCGTGCTTCGGCAACTGGCGGCTTGCGTGGCGGCAACATCCAGGCAGCCTTGGCTCAGTTCCGGCCGCAAATGCTACAGGCCGAAATCGAAAAGCAGTATGGCCGTCTTGGCGGCTTGACGGCGCTTGGTCAAACCACCCAGCAGAACCTGGCCCAGCTTGGCCAGGCCTCGGCTGCTGGCACGGCCACGGCCGGCTTGCGCACTGGAGCAGACATCGCCAACCTCATGGGTCAACAGGGCGCTGCACGAGCTGGCGCAGAGCTGGCGCAGGGTCAGGCATTTGCCAATGTGCTCAACCTCCCGGCCCAGTTCCTGGGCATGCAGTACGGTGCCAAGGTCGGCACGCCAGGCTTCGGCAACATCTTCAGCGACATCCGACTGAAGAAAGACATCACCCGCATGGGCACCAGGCCAGACGGCTTGGGCGTCTATGAGTTCGAGTACGTCTGGGGCGGCGGCCGGCAGGTCGGCCTGATGGCGCAAGAAGTGCTGGGCGTCTACCCTGAAGCTGTTGGCGAGTCTGGTGGATACCTCACCGTCGACTACAGCAAGGTATAAGGGAGCCTGACATGGTCCAGCCAATTAACTATCAACTGAACGTCCAAAGCCCTTTCGAGGCGGCGCTGTCCGGCTTTAAGATCGGTGCCACCATCGCTGACATCTCTGCACAGCGCCAGGCGCAAGAAGCTGATCTGCAGCGCAAGCAGGCACTGCAGACGCAAGTTCAGGCTCTGATCCAAAACCCCAACCCGACTGCGCGCGACTTCACCAACGTGGCCATGCTGCTGCCCAAGAACGAGGCAGACAGCATGCGCGCCAACTGGGAGACGCTGTCCAAGGATCGCCAAGAGAACGAGCTGCGCTTCGGCGGCCAGGTCATGTCGGCCTTCAGCTCGAATCAGCCCCAGATCGGCATCCAGCTCTTGAAAGAGCGCGCCACGGCTGAACGCAATGCCGGCCGCGAGCCACAAGCCAAAGCCTACGAGACCTGGGCACAGATGGCCGAGGTCAGTCCACAGAGCGCGCAGAAAACCATCGGCATCATGCTGGCCGGCGTGCCTGGTGGTGACAAGGTGCTGACCTCGTCCATTCAGGCACTGAAGGCACCGGCCGAGGTGCGTGCTGGCGAGGCCACGGCCACTAAGGAAGAATTGGTCACGGCCAACACCCCGACCCGCCTGGCGCTGGAGAACACGCAGACCGCGGCCAACATCCGCAACCTGGACAGCCAGATTGCAGACCGTGCTGGACGACTGGTGCTGGATCAGAACCGTCTGAAGCTGGACCGCGACAGGCTGCAGTCTGATGTGGAGATGAAGCTCTTCGAGCTGAACCAGAAAGGCGGCCAGCTCGATGCCAGCGCCACCAAGATCGTCAACGACTCAGCGGTGGCTGCAGTTGGTTCTGAGCAGGCTGCAGGCCGTATGCTGGACCTGGCATCTAGGCTGGAGCAGCAGGGCGGCGGCTATGGCACATTCAGCGGCATCAACTCGTGGTTCAGGAACGCAACCGGCAACCAGGACGCCTGGACGCAAACCCGTCAGGAATACGTCAGACTGCGCAACACGCAGGCCATCAAGTCGCTGCCTCCTGGTCCGGCCACTGACCGTGACATCGAGCTGGCGCTCAAGGGATTCCCGGCTGAGAACGCAGACGCCAAGACTGTCGCATCCTTCTTGCGCGGCATGGCCAAGATGTCGCAGTATGAGGCGGTGGCAGAGAGCGCCAAGTCAGAATGGGTCAACTCGGTCGGCTCGCTCGGCCGTGCCACCCGAGACATCGAGATCGGTGGCGTCCAGGTGCCTCGTGGCACTACCTACGTCGACTTTGCACGCCAGTTCATGGACCAGCGTGCGCAAGACCTGGCGGCTACACAGGCCGGCCGTGCGGTGGCCAACCGCGGCTACATGCGCTGGGCGCAGCCTGAGACTGGTGCTGTGCCTGGTGCAGCTCCGGCTCCTGCTGCACCTGCGCCAGCAGCACCGGCTGCGGCTCCGACGATGTCTGTGCCTGCTGCACCGGCACCTGTTCCTGCAGTTCCTGCAGCATCAATGCCTGCAGCAGGCGCTGCAGTACCGTCTGGTGCGTCTCCCGTGCCGATGCCAGGCCCAGGAGCCTTTGCACAGCCTGCTCCGGCTGCTGCACCTGCAACAGCAGCACCGGCTGATGTCACGGCCAAGACGCAACAGCTTGAGACGGTGGTCAAGCGCCTTTTGAATGACCGTATCGTTCAATCTAGTTCAGGTCTAAAAGAAGCTCTGGAGGCAGGTGTGCGCGAGCTGTCTGGTGAGTTGCTTGCGCTTGGTCTCACTAGGGAGCAGATCGAGGCCATCATCATGCGCGCCAGCGAAGATCGCAGCACGTTCAAGAGATAAGACATGGCCACAAGAGACATCCCAACCAGCTACAAAGACCCGTTCTGGTCTGACCTGGCGGCCAACACAGAGCAGAAGCTCGGGCTTCCCAGTGGCCTGCTGGTCTCGGTGCTCACACGCGGTGAGCGCTCCAACGCTGACCAGGTGTCAGAGGCCGGCGCTCGCACGCCATTCCAGATCATCCCGGCCACCCGCAAGGCGGTGCTGGATAAGTACGGCATCGACGCCTACCTCAGCCCCGAGAACGCGGCCGAGGCTGCTGGCCGGCTGCTCAAGGAGTCGCTGGACCGCAACCAGGGCAACATCGTGCTGGCGGCTGCCGAGTACCACGGCGGCACCGATCCCAAGAACTGGGGACCACGCACCAAGTCCTATATGCAGCGCGTCTCACAAGGCGTGCGCGAGCTGACTGTACCGGCTGCTCCAGCACCAACCATTGCGGAGGGCGGCACGGTCAGCACGTTTCAACGTGCTCTTGGTGCCAGCGCTGCTGCTTCTGTACCGCAGGATGCGATTGCCAGGGTCTACCAGGCCTACAGTACCGGACAGATGACGCCTGAAGAGGCGACCGAGTTCGAGAATGATGTCAAGGCTGGCACCATCATGCTGCCCCGCGGCACTGCGCTGCGCGGCCAGGCTCAGCCTCAAGGCGCACGAGCTACCATTCCTGAACTGCCAGCCCCGGTCTTGCAGGCCTACAGCACCGGCCGCATGACCCGCGACGAGATGATGGAGCTGGAGCGCGATGTGGCCAATGGCATGGCCAGGGTGCCTGCCGGATTCCAGCTCCAGAAAACCGAACCGATGGGCGTGCTGGGTGGCATCCGCGAGGCCGTCACCGGCACCGAGCGCACCACCCCGACAACCGAGGCTCTGCCCGACTGGGCAGGCATGCCTGAGCTGAACACCTTCAGCATGGCCAGCTTCAAGTCGGCCCTGGGCACGATGATGACCAACCCGGCCGAGACGGTCCAGGTCATACAGGCCAACTTCCCTGGCGTCAAAGTGGCGCAGGACGAGAAGGGCAACTTCGTGCTGCAGTCGTCAATCGACGGCCAGATGTATGCCATCAAGCCTGGCTTCCAGGTCAGCGACATCCCGCGCGCTGCTGGCGCGCTGGCAGCTTTCACGCCTGCCGGCCGTGCAACCACCATCCCTGGTGCTGTCGTGGCCGGTGGAGCTACCCAGGCCGGCATCGAGGCCACACAGGCTGCCACTGGCGGCCGCTTCGACACTGGCGAGGTGGCGCTGGCTGGCGCACTCGGAGGCGCTGGCCAGGCCGTCACACGCATCCCACAGGCCGTCAGAGCCATCCGCGGTGGCGAGGTGCCACCTACCCCTGCAGCAGCGCCTGGCGCGGCTCCTGTAGCCCCTGGTGGGGCTGCAGCGGCTCCTGTAACGCCTGCAGCAGCGGCTCCTGGCGCTCCAATGGGCACGGCAATGGCTCCGGCAGTTCCTGTGGCTCCTGCGGCTGCAGCAGCTCCAGCAGTCGGTCCGGCCATGATGACGGCAGAGGAACTGGCAGCGACTACCCGCCAGGCGGCTGGTGGCGGCTTTGGCTCTGGCCGAGCAACCACGATCCTGGCCGGCCAGGCCGCACCAGACCCCAAGGTTCTGGAGGCTGCGCGCAGGCTCAAGATCGAGCAGTACCTGCAGCCAGATCACCTGACCTCAAACCAGGCCTACCGTGAGCTGGCGCAGGCCGTCAAGTCGGTGCCTGGCAGTCAGGCCAGGGCGGCTGAGATCGCTGGCCTGGAGCAGGTCGGCAAGCAGGCAGACGACCTGATCACCCGCATCGGCGGTATGACCGATCTCAGCCGAATGAACCAGGCGGTGCGCACGAACTTGGACCAGACGGTCACCACGCTGGAAACGCGCGCCAACAAGGTCTACGATGACCTGCGCGCCAATGTGCCGGCCCAGACCCGCGGCCCTGCTGACAGCGTGCTGACGTTTGTCGAGCAGCGTGCGCTGGACCTGGATGGTCCTCAGAACCTCTCCAGCCTGGAGAAGTCGGTGCGGCGCAAGTTGACACCGCGCGAGATCAAGGACGAGGCCGGCAACGTGGTCGGCATGCGTTACCCGACCTATGCACTGATCGATGACGTGCGGCGCGACATCGGCGCGGCTGCGCGCCAGCAGGGACCGTTCGCAGACGCAGACACCGGCCTGGCCAAGCGCCTGTATGCCCTGATTGATGACGACCAGTTCAACCTGGCTGAGACGGTCGGCCGCGGCGAACAGTACCGGCTGGCCAAGAGCCTGGTGGCCATGCGCAAGGGCTTCGAGGACGACATGGTCTCGCTGTTCGGAAAGCAGCTTGATCAGAGCCTGGTCACTAAGCTGTCGACGGCCACTCAGGCGCTGACCAAGGGCGATGCCGACAAGCTGGTCAACATCCTGAAGGCCATCCCGCAGGACATGCGCCAGATGGTGGCGGCATCGGCCCTGAACACGGCCTTTGGCAAGGCCACTCAGAACGGCGCGCTGAACTTCAACACCTATGCCAACTGGTACGAGGGTCTGCTGCAGAACAAGCAGGCCTATGCGGCTCTAATGAACAACCTGCCGCAGCCGTCCAGGAAGGCGCTGTCGGACCTCTACCGAGTGGCCGACAACGTGCGCAAAGCAACCCGCGAGCGCATCACAACCGGCCGCATCCAGGCCGTCCAGCAAGAGCTGCAAGGCGCTGACACGCTGGTGGGAAACATCTTCAACGTGGCCAAGCGTGCAGCCATCGGTCTGCCTGCTGAGGCGGCAACCACGGCAGTCGGCCTGCCTGGTGCGGGCATCGCGTCTGGCCTGACGGCGGCCCTGACCAAGGGCGTCAAGACCGAGGTGGCCAAGGCTGCAGACGAGCTGATTGCCTCGCCAGAATTCCAGCGTCTGGCCGTCGAGGGAGCCACCAGGACCACACCAAGCCAGGCCGCGGTGCGAGCTGTGGCGCTTTCCGGTGCCTTCAGGCGCTTTGCCGATGCGGCCAAGATGCCGCGCGAGATGAGCTGGCGCGAACGCTGGCTTGTGCAATCCATGCAAGCTGCAGGACAATTTGATCAGGAGAACCAACGATGAGCGCACTTTCCATTCAACCCACATATCCGATCTTCACGGACATCGATGGCCAACCTCTTGAGGATGGTTTTGTCTGGATCGGTCAGACCAATCTGGACCCCCAGGGGAATCCGATCAACGTCTACTGGGATGCGGCCCTGACCATTCCGGCAGCGCAGCCAATTCGCACGCTGGCAGGTTATCCGGCCAACAGCGGCACGCCTGCGCGCCTGTACGTCAACAGCGACTACAGCATCCGCGTGATGAACAGGAACGGCAGCGTGGTGTACAGCGCACCTGCTGCGACTGAGCGCTACAGCGGCGCAGTTCTCACTGGTGGAATCAGTGCAGACCAGGTGTCTTTCAGCCATTCCACGTCCTACAGCCAAGGGACTGCTGGGAATGCCTTGCAGTTCCAGGTCAACGTCAAGAACGCACCATTCAATGCAGTCGGCGATGGGGTTGCATCTGATAGTGCAGCGATTCAGGCGGCCATTGATTCGCTGCCAGATGGAGGCACTGTGTATTTGCCGAGAGGCACTTATCTTGTCACTGCGCAGATTGTCGTCAATACCAAGGTGAAGCTGCTTGGCGAAGGTATCGCCAGCGAAAACGGAACCGGCGCTTTGTTCAGAGGTGCAACTTGCATTCTGCGAGGGTTCACTGGCGTCAATGCGACTGTTGCACTGAATGGCGACTGCGCTGGACTCGACAACATCGACGTTGATGGTGACAGTCAAGGCACCGGAGACCAAGTGCAAGTTTGGGGCAGTCGAGTTCAGATCGGCAGAATCAGCACCAGAAACTCTGGTGGCGATGGCGTGCGCATTGGCAAGACTGACCCAGGCGCATCCACAATCAATGCAAACTTCTGGGGCATTGATTACTTGATCACTTGCGGCAATGCAAAGAATGGCATCCGCATTGATGACACAAACACCAGCACGACCGCGAGCTATCCGATTGGTTTGGCGAACGCCAATGCTGGTTATGCAGTTCTGATCGACGCCCGTAGCAACGGTGAAGACGGTGTGCAGATTGGTAATGCCAACGACAACGTGTTCGTGAATGTCGGCTCTCAGTTCAATGCTGGAATCGGCATTCACTTCAAGACAGACGGCACCAACTCTGGCCCACGCTGCAACACCATTCTTGGCAACGACTCTGAAGCAAACATCGGAAACGACATCCAGATCGATGCCGCGACATTGCCTGTTTCTGGCCCAGGCCTGTACAACAAAATTTATGGCAACCGTTCGGTGGCCGTCAATTCGCGCATTGTTGACAACAGCACAGGTAGTCTCATTTGGCAGTGGAACGCAAATATGCTGTCAAACGGCTATTCACAAGGCAAAGCTGTTAGTGCATACAACGTGTCTGCTGGTGGTGTTGCATCGTTTGATGGTTATGCAGGCGTCAATGCGGCTGCGACTCGTGTCATCACCAAAGAAGTCGGAGCGACTGGCGCTCGTCAGGAAATCTGGACAAAGAAGAATGCAGGAGCGCTTGTCCTGCGTGCATATTGGGGTGATGACGGCACGTTTGTCTTTAATCCAACTGGCACAACGGCAGGTGGTTTGGGGATGCTGCTCGGCAAAGAAACGGGCAACACCACGACCCCTGGCATTCAGCTTGGCGATGTAGGTGCGGGCGGATACTACACCCGCATCAACATGGTTGGTGATGGCACAGGTTCGGACACAAAGTTTGCCTTCTACAACGGCAACGGACAGGTTGGGACCATCGTCACGAACGGCACCGCCACTGCCTACAACATTTCGTCAGACTACCGGCTCAAGGACAGCGTACAAGCTGCCGATGGTGCCGCTGCTTTGGCAGCCGTTATGTCTTGGCCGATCCGGTCTTTCACATGGAAGGCCAACGGCCAACAAGACATTGGTGTCATTGCCCATGAGCTGCAGGCCGTAAAGCCGACTGCTGTCTCTGGCGAAAAAGATGCCATGCGCAATGGTGAGATCGATCCACAAGGCGTGGACTACAGCAAGCTGGTGCCTGAGCTGGTTGCAGCCGTGCAATACCTTGCGGCTCGTGTCGCTGAACTCGAAGGGAAATAATCATGTTGAAAACTGTCTCAAGCATCACAAATGCAATCGGCGCACTGAACTACAAGGGCACCTGGAACGCCAGCACTAACAGCCCAGCGCTGGCTTCTGGTGTTGGCACCAAGGGCGACTACTATGTTGTCAGCGTGGCAGGCACTACGTCACTCAATGGCATCAGCAACTGGGGTGTCGGTGATTGGGTGGCATTCAATGGGACTGCTTGGCAGCGTGTTGAAGGCGGCGCAGACCTGAATGGTGTGAATTTAACTGCTACCAACAGTGGCGTGATTGGCGCATCAACACAAGTATCAGGTTTCAGTGCATGTAAATTCACTGCCGTAAGCCCGGCAGGCTCTTACATTCAAACAACTGGCCCTGCTGGTGAAGGAAACTACGTTCACCACACGGCAACAACTGGTGATAATGTTTTCATGTATTTTGGCACCGAGGCATCTTTTGCAACTCGTGGGTCAATCTCATACAACCGTGCTGGTGGCCTAACCGCCTACAACACCACATCCGACTACCGCGCTAAAGACATCATCGGCTCTGTGAAAAACACAGGCGCCACCATTGACGCGCTGAAGGTCTACGAAGGTCAGATGAAGGGCGCAACGCAGCCACGCCCGATGCTGGTGGCGCATGAGGCGCAGGAAGTGGCTCCGTATTCCGTGACTGGTGAAAAGGACGCTGTTAATGAAGACGGTACGCCCAAGTACCAGCAGATTGATGTGTCATCGCTGGTGCCGCTGCTGATTGCCGAAATGCAAAATATGCGGTCTCGCATTGCATCGCTTGAATCTGAAATTTCTACACTCAAAGGAGTCTGACATGGCCACCAATTCCCAAATCGCATTCAACCCGCAAGGCGAGACCGTAGTTATTGCGGCGGCTGTCGCACCTCCGCTTGGCGTGCAGGTTCCTGTCTATCAGAAGTTCTCGGACCATGTGGCAGGCCAGATGCGCATCGTCAACGCCAGCGCCAACACGGTACACCTTGGCTACGGTCCGACTGCTGCTGAGGCCCAGGCCAATGCCGTGGCGGCTGTGGCCGGCAACCCTGCTCCAAGCATCCCGCTGGTGGCTGGCGCTGTTGAAATCTTGCGATTCTCGGCTGGGTTGTATTTCTCTGGTGCGGCTGCTGGTGCCTCGACGGTCTACATGACCCCAGGCGAAGGCTTGTGATGGAGTCGGACACGATGCTGCAGGAACAACAAGAAGGCATTGACCTGGTCAAGTATGGCGTGCTCTGGCAAAAAGTTCAGGAGATGGACAAGAAGGTCGACAAGCTAGAGGGCAACATTGAGGAGCTGCTGGCCCTAGCCAACAAGGGCAAGGGCGGCCTGTGGTTCGGCATGAGCATTGTGTCCGGCATCTCTGTCGTTGTTGGGTACATCATCAGCCTCTGGAAGCACTGACCATGTACAAGCTCGGCGCACGATCCAGGCAACGGCTCAAGGGTGTGCATGAAGACCTGGTGAAGGTCGTCGAGCGCGCAATTGAGATCACCACCATTGACTTCACGGTCTTGGAAGGACTGCGCACGCCAGAGCGCCAGAAGGCGCTGTATGAGGCCGGCGCGAGTCAGACGCTGAGTGGCCGGCATATCACCGGCCATGCAGTCGATCTTGGCGCTTGGATCGAGGACGAAGTGCGCTGGGACTGGCCTCTGTACCACAAGATCGCCAAGGCCATGAAAGAAGCAGCCAAGGAGCTGGATGTGGCCATCATCTGGGGCGGTGACTGGAAGGGCTTCCCTGATGGCCCACACTTCGAGCTGGACCGGAGAAAGTACCCATGATTCAAGCCCTGATACCGGCCCTGGCACCGATTGTCGGTAAGGTGGTGGCCAACCTATTCCCGGACCCCGCGGAGCGCGCCAAGGCCGAAGCAGAGGCCTTGCGGCAGCTCCTGGAGCATCAGGGCGAGATCGAGCAGGCAGCGGCCAAGATCATTCAGACCGAGGCGGCCAGCACGCACTGGCTGGCGGCCAACTGGCGGCCTCTGACCATGATCACTTTCACGGCGCTGATCGTGGCCAGGTGGATGGGCTGGGTGGCTCCGAACCTCAGCGAGGCCGAATACCTCAAGCTGTGGTCCATCATTGAGTTCGGCCTGGGCGGCTATGTGGTCGGCCGCAGCGTCGAGAAGATCGCACCGAGCATTGCCGGCGCACTCAAGCGCTGATTTACTACAGGCAGATATTGATGGCAATGAAGATGACCATGGCCACAATAAACGCACCAAGAATCAAGGCCAGCTTGTCACCAAAGTGATCAGGCTGGCAGGTGCATTTTTGACCACTGGCGTCATACCCGAGACCGAAGCACCACTGGCACTCGGTCTTGTATCGAGCAGGGCAGTCTCGGCCCTGGCGGCAGTTCCCATACTCGTCGCAGCAGTTCACTTGCACATGCCTTCACCGTTATAGGCAGGCCAGCCGGCCTGGCCTTTGGTCTGCTTCCACAGCTTGACCATCTCGCAGTATTCGGCCTGCTGGCGCTCGGCCTCCTCGAAGTCGGACTGGCCGACGATGCCCATTGCGATCACCAGGCCGATCAGGCCCAGAATGACGTGGTAGCGCTTGAGTTGCATGGTGGTCTCCTTCAGTCGGTCACGAGGCAGCCGTTCTCGATGCGCATGAAGCGCATCAGGTCCAGCTCGTTCACCACCTCGATGATGGCCTGCTGGGCACGCTTGGTCAAAGCGCAGCGCTGGCAGGTGGCCAGGATGCGCGCGGCCGTCTCGTGGTGGCCGAGGCTGTGGAAGTCGCGTGCCTTCTCGATCTCGCGTTTCTGGGTTTTGTTCACGGTCAGCTCCTTGCTGGTTGGTTGCGATGGCCACATCTTACCACGATTTCCCACGATGGACGCAAGTAGGTGAAAACCCCTAGACCACCTCAACATCGTGCGGCTGCTTGCGGCCGTCCAGAATGGCATGGATGCGCTTCTCGGTCAGGCGGTGGCACCTGATCATCGTGCGTGCCGGCAGCACATCCAGCAGCTCACCGTAGTTGGCCAGGACAGTGCGCACAGCCTGGATGCCAGGACCGTCCAGCCTGATGGGCTTGCTTTCGCGCTTGTGGCGCTGGCCAGCCACTGCCAGGCCGCGGATGGCGTCCATCAGCAGGCCGCTGGCGTCTTCGCAGACCTGCATCTCGACCACCAGGGTCTCCAGCATGTTGACGGCATCGCTGACGACCCGCCAGTCCTCTTTGCCAGGCTCTGCGGCCGTCTCCAGGGCGTGCAGCCCCTGGTACATGCGCGTGAGCTGGTAGGTGCGCTGCTCCTGCGGCAACGGCTCGCTGGCGCTGGCCATCAGCTCGTCCCAGTGTGTGTAGGTCACCGGCCGGCCAGCCGGCCTGCGCTTGCCTGACTTCTTCATGGCGCGACCAAATCCACCAGGCTGATGGTGCCCTGCTCACGGTCCAAGAACACAGCAATGGTCGGAGGCCGCGGCCCACCAATAACCTGGCATGCGGCCAGGCTGATCGGTGCAGGCCGCAGGAGTGCCACCAGGATATGGCGCTTGTCGTTCGGGCTGTCGGCAGCCATCAGTACGACCTCCAGACCTCGATCTCAACGATCCACAGGTACAGGTGAAACTCGCCACGGTCGAACCCAATGGCGAAGTATGGCCAGCGGCGAGGAAACCACTGCACAGAGAGGCGAGGACGCAGCTTCATACAGCAGCCTCCTCCTGGCTCTTGGCCAGCCCCTGCTTGATGTAGTGCAGCACCTGGGCGGCCAGCGTCCTGGTGTCTGCGTCGGCCTGGCGGCGTAGCGCCAGCTCGACATCTGGCGGCACGCGGATCGTCAGGTATCGGTCCTTGACGGCCGAGGCCGACGACTTTGGAGTGGTCGGCGCTTTCATCAGATCACCACTTTCCAGTCTTCGGCCAGCATGTCGGTCTGACTCGCCAGCCAAGGAACACGCGCGCCAGGTGTGTTCTGTGCGTCTGCAGGGTAGTTCAGGTAGACGTAAGGCAGCGTCATCTTGCTGTGCTCGTCAGGACGCTGCAACTCCAGCCACATGCCTTTTCCATTCCATCCTGCGCGGCAAACGTGCATGCCCTTCTTGAGAAGCTCAAGCGCCAGGCCAAATGTCATGGCATCACATTCTCGGTAGGCATCCTCGAACGCTTCTTTTGGTGACCAGGACTCGTAGCCATCTGCGTAGCGCACGCGATAGCCTTCGCGGCCAGATTCGCTGTGCTTCTCATCAACAGCGTGGATGATTTTGGTTCCGACATAGCGTTTCATCAGTCAGTCCCTCCAGCATTGACCATCGCGGCCTCATCGAACATATCGGCGGTGGCCTGGCCGGTGGCCAGCTCAACCGGCACGCCATGCGTCAGAAGGCTGACTAGGTCGTCCTGACCGGCCACCTCGATGTCGAATCGAGTCTGGGCAGCATGCCGGATGGCCTGGGCCTGGTTGGCAGCGCGGATCAGGCGGTGCTTGTTGGTCTCGATGTCCGTGACCAGGTAGATACGAGTGCTCATTGGGTTCCTTGGTTGGTGGTGAAAAAAGCGCTGATCTGCTGTTTGGCATGATCCGCACCTTTTCCCACTATAACCCAATATCCCACACCTTCCAGGTATTCGATCCAGTCTTTTTGCTCTGGGCTGAGGCTGCCACCCTTAGCGCGCTTCATCTCGACCCACAGACGCCAGGCCGGCACGAACAGATCAGGCACGCCAGAGGCCACGCCTTCAGCCTTCAGGCGGCCAGCAGTGGCCTTGCTGCGCGCGCCACCATTGGGAATGGCGTGGATGCGCACGCCTGGCCAGGTCTGCCGGAACCAGCGCACCAGCTCGCGCTGCTCCTCGTGCTCGGTAGGGATGCGGTCGGCGGTCAAAACGGAATCTCCCGTTCCCACTTGTCGCAGGCATCGATGCTGGATGCGAAGTCCTCCGGTGGCGTCATGAAGAACTCGACGCACAGGCCGTCGACCCCGTAGTGCTCACAGGTGTGGCAGCACTTGGGCGGCCCGGCCCGGTCCCATTCACGCCACTGGATCAGAAACTCTGGTTCTGGTGGTCTGGTGGTCATGCTCAGAACTCCTTCCACAGTTCGTTGAAAACCTCCAGCATGCGGTGATCACGCACCTGCATGCCTTCCCCACTCTCGTGGCCAAGCCAGAAGCTGTGCTCGTCGTAGCGCTTCAGGTAGAACGGCCCGATGGTGACCATCTCTGCGTTGCGCCTGCTCTGCAGCTCCCACAGGGCATCCAGCCACATGGCTGCAGGCAGCGTGACGGACTCGCATCCGGCAGCGCGCTTCAGATGTTCTTCAACGTCGATCATGCTCTCTCCTTTGCTCGTACTTCCAAAAAGACCAGGTCATGTCCCTGGTGTCCACTGCATACCCAGGCACACCAGTCAGCGTGGCCTGGCATGTCCGAAACTTGCGCATCGCCTTCATCAGAATCTGGCGCACACGCTCCGGCGTCCGGTCCATCTCCTGGCCTGCCTCGCGCAGCGTGCAGTTGTCCAGCACGCACAGCGCCACAGCCCACTCCTCCATCTCGGTCAGTGGCGTGATGGCCACCAGACGCCTGGCGAAGTCCTGGCGCAGCATCAGGTCAGGATCGGTGCAGGTTGGCCAGTAGGTGTCCACCGGCTCGCACGGCTCTGGCTCGATGTGGCGGCTGTACCAGATGGCCTTGACCTCACTGGACAGGCTGGCCACACCGATCTTGCCGTAGTGCGGCAGGGCGCGGCCTCGGCTCATGCCCAACTCCTCTTGATGACCCGGTGAAACTTCCCGTCCATGCGGTATTCGATGGCCTTGGGCGGCCTGCTGCCATTCATCTGCGTGGCCAGGTACTGCAGGCCTTCGCTGTCGCTCATGCGCTCGGCCTCGGCCAGGTGCGCGCCTGCAGCATTGGCCATCGTGAAGAGTTGCTGCAGCGCACGCTGGCCGGCATACCCTTCATGCAGCACCGGCAGATACTCGGTGATCGGCTTGTCGGACAGGCTTCCGTAGTAGGTGCAGGACAGCATCTCCTTGCCTGATGCGCGGCTGACGTGCTTGCGCCAGCTCCAGGAGGTGACTTCCAGATCGCTGCCTTCCAGGCCCATGATGTCGTCGTTGCGCAGCTCCAGCTTCTTGCGCTCCGGCTCTGGGAATGGCGTCAGGCATGCAGGGCAGATGGCCACGGCGATGGCGCACAGCTCGCCACAGTTGTCGCAGACCTTGACTGGTGCCTCGCCATTGCCATCGCCTGCCTTCTTGGGCGGCTGCACGGCCGTGATCGGCCCATGCGTGGCCACCACGCCAGCGAAGTCCAGCACCAGGCAGTGGTCGATGTGGCTCTTGACCCGCATGCCGCGGCCGGCCATCTGGACGTACAGGCTGGCCGACATGGTCGGGCGCAGCATGGCGATCAGATCGATGTCAGGATAGTCAAACCCGGTGGTCAGCACATTGGCATTGGTCAGGGCGCGCAGCCGGCCGGCCTTGAACTCGGCCAGCAGGCGCTCGCGCTCCTTCTTGGGCGTCTCGCCAGTCACGCACTCCGCGGCCACGCCACGCTGGCGCAGGACTTCGGCCACATGGTGCGCGTGCTTGACGCCAGTGCAGAACAGCAGCCAGGCCTTGCGGTCTCCAGCCAGCTCGATGATCTCGCGCACCACCTTCTGGTTGTTGTCGTCGGTGTCGACGGCTGCCTGCAGCTCGGACTCGATGAACTCGCCACCACGCTTGTGGACGCCAGTAGTGTCCAACTTGGCCTTGGTGACCTTGCTGCGCAGCGTGGCCAGGTAACCCTTGAAGACCAGCTCCTCGATGCTCACCGGCTCGATCAGGTCGTCGAACAGCGCAGGCTTGTCGGTGATCAGGCCGTGCCCCAGGCGATAAGGCGTGGCGGTGAGACCTATGACACGCAGCGCAGGGTTGATGGCCTTCAAGTCGGCCAGGAACTGGCGATAGCCACCCTCGTCCTTGTGGTTGACCAGGTGGCACTCGTCGATGATCACCAGGTCGACATGGCCGATCTGTTTGGCCTTGGTGCGGATGGACTGGATGCCAGCAAATGTGATCGGCTCTCCGAGCTGCTTTTTGCCGATGCTGGCGCTGTAGATTCCCATCGGCGCGCCTGGCCAGTGCTGGCGCATCTTCTCGGCATTCTGCTCGATCAGCTCCTTGACGTGCGTCAGCATCAGTACAACGGTCTCTGGCCAGTTCTGCAGCGCGTCCTTGCACAGCGCGGCCACGATGTGACTCTTGCCAGACCCGGTGGGCAGCACCAGGCAGGGATTGCCTGCATGGCCTGCCTCGAACCACGCATATAGCTGGTCGATGGTTCGCTGTTGGTAGTCACGCAGCATCAGGCTTTTCTCCTGTGATGCCGTGGGCGGCTTCGGGTTGTCGGGTCATGTCAGTACTCCACCTTTTCGATCTTGAACTCGTGATTGCAGTGTTCGCAGGTCACTTCCCAGTCTTTGAGTCTTTCCCATCGGTTGCTAAAGATGTGGTTTGAGATGTCGTGCTCGGTGTCGTGCTGTGGGTCAGACAAGTCGTTAGACTCATCGCACTTTGGGCAGGTAACGTACAGGCTCCAGTCCAGTTGCGCTGTGGGGGGTCTAGTCATTTCTTCTCTCCTATGCTGTGCATATGTCTTCTCAAGCAGCAGGCTGTAGGCTTTCTCAACCTCATCCAGGCGGCGCAGTTCAGCGGCGGCTTTGCCGACATCGGCATTGATGCCGCGATATCCAAGCAGCGCGTCCAGCGCATCAGCCAGCCGCTGTGCTTCGGTTTGTTGGGTCATGATCGGTCTCCAAAACAAACGGGCCATGCCAGTCACCTACCTCAGTCACGACGCCGTTTTTGTCTCTTTTGATAACGCGGCTTTGATGGCCGTCCAGAACAACCCGGCGTTCAAGCTCGACAGTCCCCAAAAGGTCTTTGATGTTGATTAGTTCAGTCATGTGTTCTTCTCCTTGAGTCGTTGCTCGATGTCCCTGCAAAACTCAATCGGGTCTTTGTGGCTCACGATGATTTCCAGGTACTCCTCATCCGTCAGCCCGACCCATGTGCGCTGTGCTGCGGGTGGGGTGGTGCGCGGCTTGCCGCAATGAGGGCATCGGTCGATCCACAGTTCAACATCGTTTTGCAGTAGTGCCGCGCAATCATGCTTCCACGCCACCTGCTCCTGCTCTGGCTGTGCTGCGGGTGGGGTGGTGTAGAGGGGTGTCTTAGACCAAGGCATTCGTTTGTTGTTGGTGTGCGTAATGTCTCCGTGCTTGTTGATGTTGGCCCACGCCACCGGCTCCTGCTTCTCAGCCTGCTCGATTGCGGCGCGGAGGGTGGTGATGGTCTGATTGATGAAATGCTCTGGCCGACTCATCACTTGTTCATGGGCGTACCTGTCGAAACAAGTCGATACAGACCTCTCCAACGCCTCCAGCGCCTGTTTCATTGCTTCGATGCTCATCCCACAATCCTCGCGTCAAAGGTCTCGCGCAGCTTCTCCACATACTCATCCCCCAGGCTGCACATCTTGGGGTTCACGAGAATCTCGCGGCTGGTGTAGACGTGCGCATCGCCTTCACCGTTGGCCACATCGCGGCCTTCGATGACGTAGACAGCCGTCCACTGGTCCAGGCCGTCCTTGCGCTCCCAGGGCACCAGGTCAGGGTGCAGGACATGGCTGTCGCAGGCCTGGCGCTGGAACTCCACCGGAATGCCATCGGCCTCGTGGCGCTCGCAGCGCC
>JACCDU010056421.1_pt1 | contig 35636 bp, 30 predicted proteins | sample 7446081 | NCBI WGS metagenome assembly JACCDU01 (sample SAMN15323447, study PRJNA562643) | freshwater metagenome | isolation source: river surface water | place: USA:Blue River Watershed | collected 2017-08-17
AGGTCAACATGGTGGTCAAGAAGGGCGTGAACGATCAGGAGATCGTGCCGATGGCACGCCACTTCAAGGGCAGCCCGGCCATTCTGCGCTTCATTGAATACATGGATGTCGGCGCATCCAACGGCTGGAAGATGGATGAAGTCGTGCCGTCGGCCGAGGTCGTGCGCCGCATCAGCGAGCAGATGCCGCTCGAAGAGATCGAACCGAACTACACCGGCGAGACCGCCGAGCGCTGGCGTTACGTGGATGGCAGCGGCGAGATCGGCGTGATCTCCAGCGTCACGCAAGCCTTCTGCAGCGACTGTAATCGCGCGCGCCTGTCGACCGAGGGCAAGCTCTTCACCTGCCTGTTCGCCACCGGCGGCCACGACCTGCGCGCGCTCTTGCGCGGTGGGCATAGCGATGAAGAAATCACGGCAGCGATTGCGCACCTGTGGGCACTGCGGGACGATCGCTATTCCGAACTGCGTACGGCACACACCGAAGGACTTGAGCGACCGGTGCGCAAGGTCGAAATGTCTTATATAGGCGGATGATTCAGCCTTCCCTAGAGACATTGGCCAGTACAAATGCTGGCTACACCCCGGACAACCTACCGGTACCGCTTGCGCAGCAGCTGGTACGCAGCGCCGTCAGCACCATCACCGACACCGAGACCCTCCCGCTGAAGCAAGCGCTCGGCCGCATCCTCGCCACCGATGTCGTGTCCCCGATTGCGGTACCGTCGCATGACAACTCCGCGATGGATGGCTATGCGCTGCGTGGCAGCGACCTCGCCGATACACCGGTCACGCTGACGGTCGTCGGCGAGGCTTTCGCCGGTCACCCCTATCCGAATGAGGTACAGCCCGGCGAATGCGTGCGCATCATGACCGGTGCAGTGATTCCTCGTGGCTGCGACAGCGTGATTCCGCATGAACTGGTGACTGATGCCGGCGACGCTGCCGTGACGCTTCCGCCCGGCCGCATCCGCGCCGGCGACAACCGGCGTCTTGCCGGTGAAGATCTGCCCGCCGGTTCGATGGCGCTGCCGCGCGGGCGCGTGCTGACGCCGTCCGACCTCGGCCTGATCGCATCGCTCGGCATCGGTGAAGTAACGGTGATGCGCAAATTGCGCGTCGCGTTCTTTTCCACCGGCGACGAGCTGCGCTCGATCGGCCAGCCGCTGGACGAAGGCTGTGTGTACGACAGCAACCGCTATACCTTGCACGGTATGCTCACGCGCGCCGGTTGTGAAGCGATCGACCTGGGCGTGGTGCGCGACGATCCGGCGTCGCTGGAAGCAGCGCTGCGTGACGCATGCCGCCAGGCCGATGCAATCATCACCACCGGCGGCGTATCGGCCGGCGATGCCGACTTCACGCGCGACATGATGGCGCGGCTCGGCGACGTCCTGTTCTGGAAGATAGCGATGCGCCCCGGTCGCCCGATGGCCTTCGGCCGCATCAGCGTCGACGGCAAGCAAGCGATGCTGTTCGGGCTGCCCGGCAACCCGGTCGCGGTGATGGCGAGCTTTTATTTCTTTGCACGCGATGCGCTTGCCATCATGAATGGTTCTACGCCACATCCGCCGTTGACGATGCGCGTGCCGTGCACCGAAGCGATACGCAAGAAGCCGGGCCGTACCGAATTCCAGCGTGGCATCGTGTCGGTCGATGCGTCAGGCAAGCAACAGGTGCGCATCACGGGGGCTCAGGGCTCGGGCATCCTCAGCTCGATGTCTGAAGCCAACGGCATGATCGTGCTGCATCATGAGCATGGCGACTTGCCGGCCGGTTCGCTGGTGGACGTGATTCCATTCGACGGACTGATCTGAACCGAGCCGAGCAAAACTGAACTGAACTGCACCGACGACATGATCAGTCCGGCTTGTTGCGCATCCAGTCAGCGGTCCTGAAGAACGCATTCAGCAGCACATCCTGCTTCTGCTCGTCGAAGCCCATGTCGCGCATCGCCAGCACCATGCAGGTCAGCCACTCATCGCGTGCCTTGCTGCCGATCGCAAACGGCAGGTGCCGCGCGCGCAGGAAGGCATTGCCGTAGCGCGGCGTGTACAGGTCCGGACCTCCAGTCCAGCCCGACAGGAAGTGATACAGCTTGTCGCGTGAACCGTCGAGCGACGGCGGGTGCATCGCGCGCAGCTCGGCGAACTCCGGCTCCAGATCCATCAGGTCATAGAAGCGATCAACGAGCTCGCGCAGCTTGTCGTCGCCGCCGACCAATTCATACAGCGTGGTTTCATTCGTTTCCATCGCTTCATGATAGCGCATGCGAAGCGCTGGCCTTCACCACGCTTGAGACGCCGCAATCGCGCGCACTTTGCCACGCTCCCCGCAGTCCAAGCCTTCGCCGCCTGCCTTGTCGATGCGTGCGGCAACCCTTCGCATCCACGCAGACAACCCGGGGGCAGGCGCGCGCATGGTCGAACTCAGACAGACGACAGGAGTCCCTGCTTTCCCGGCACTCTGGCTCAAGGAAGCATTCGATCGCCTGTTCGCGCTCGCAGTCCTGTTGCTGCTGTCACCGCTGCTGCTGGCACTGGCATTGGCGATCAAGCTGGACTCAAACGGCCCGGTGCTGTTCCGCCAGTTGCGCATCGGGCGTGACGGACTGCCTTTTCATGTGTACAAATTCCGCAGCATGCGCGTACACCAGGAGCATGATGGCCAGCTGACGCAGGCAACGCGTGACGATCCGCGCATCACGCCGATCGGCCGGCTGATGCGCCGTACCAGCCTTGATGAACTACCGCAGTTCTTCAATGTGTTGTGCGGCGAGATGTCGGTGGTCGGGCCGCGTCCGCATGCGCTGGCGCATCACGAACGTTACCTGCGCAGACTGCCGGGCTATCTGCACCGTCACAGCATGAAGCCCGGCATCACCGGCTGGGCGCAGATCCATGGCTATCGTGGCGAGACCGACACCGATGACAAGATGGCGCGCCGGCTCGACCATGACCTGCACTACATCCGTCACTGGTCGTTCTGGCTGGACCTGAAAATCGTCGCATGGACCGCGCTCCATGGCTGGACCGACCGCAATGCGTACTGAGCACCCGGTACGCGCTTCCAACATCCCGCCCCCGATGCATGGCGCCCCGGCTTCGCGCATGGCACCGGTGGTCTGCTGGCGCCCGCACTGGCTGCTGATGCTGGCGCTGTTCTTCATGTTGATGCTGATCGCCGGCAGCGTGCCCGGCCATGCGCAGGCACTGTCGGCGCGCTTCGGTGATGTGCTGTTACACGCTTCGGCCTACGGCTTCATGACGGTGCTGTGCATGCATGCGCTGCACGCAGCACCGGTGTTGCGACTGCTGCTGACGATTGGTGTGATTGCGCTGCTTGGCCTGATCGACGAAAGCCTGCAGTCTCTTCTGCCCTACCGCAACGCATCGGCACTGGACTGGTGCTCTGATATCGCTGCGGCTGCCATCGTGGCGACGCCCATGGCATGGCATGCCCGGCTGCACGCCGATAACAGCGAGGCCGCCTGACCCGATGCGCAAGAAAATCAGCAAGGCCATGTTCCCCGTTGCCGGTCTCGGCACGCGCTTCCTGCCAGCGACCAAGGCACAACCAAAGGAAATGCTGCCAGTGGTCGACAAGCCGCTGATCCAGTATGCGGTCGAGGAAGCGATCGCAGCCGGCATCACCGAATTGATCTTCGTGACCGGCCGCAACAAGCGCGCGATCGAAGACCATTTCGACAAAGCCTACGAACTCGAAGCCGAGCTGCAGGTGCGGCACAAGGAAACACTGCTGCAGGCGCTGCGGCAGATCAAGCCCGACAACGTGCAGTGCTTCTACGTGCGGCAGGCTGAAGCGCTCGGGCTGGGCCATGCGGTGCTGTGCGCGGAAAGACTGGTGCAGGACGAGCCGTTCGCCGTGCTGCTGGCCGACGATCTGCTCGAAGCCGAGGTGCCGGTGATGCAGCAGATGGTCACGCTGCATGCGCACTATGGCAGCAGCCTGATCGGCGTCGAGACCATCGCGGTCGAGCAAAGCCGCGCATACGGCATCGTCGAAGGCCATCCGGTCGCGGACCGACTGCTGAAACTGCACGGCATCGTCGAAAAACCTGCGCCCGAGGATGCACCGTCGAACATGGGTGTGGTCGGTCGCTACATCCTGACACCGGCGATCTTTCGTCACCTGCACGAACTGGAGCCGGGGGCCGGTGGCGAACTGCAGCTGACGGATGCCATCGCACAGCTAATGAAGAATGAAGCGCTGCTGTCCTATCAGTTCGACGGTCGCCGCTATGACTGCGGCAGCAAGCAGGGCTATCTGCAGGCCACCGTGGAGCTGGCGTTGCGCCACCCGGAAGTGGGCGCCGAATTCCGCGACTTCCTGCAGCGTCTGCCCTTGCACGCGCCGCAGCGCGCCGAGGCGCTGCGCTGATGCCGATGACAGGCTTGTCCTTGCTGGTCACCGGCGCCACCGGCTATATCGGCTCGCATACCTGCGTAGCACTGTTGCAGGCGGGCTGGCGCGTGATTGCGATCGACAATCTCAGCAACAGCTCGCCGGCCGTGGTGTCGCGCATCGAGCAAGTGGCTGATCGCGAGATGCGTTTTCATCCGCTGGACGTGCGCGACCACAGCGCGCTGCTGCGGCTGCTGCAACAGGAAGCGGTGGCCGCGGTGATCCATTTCGCCGGGCTGAAGGCGGTCGGCGACTCCGTCGCGCGGCCGCTCGACTACATGGACAACAATGTCTGCGGCAGTATTGCGCTGCTGCGGGCACTGCACCTGTCGGGTGTGCGCAAGCTGGTGTTCAGCTCGTCGGCCACTGTCTATGGCGACCCGGCCCATGTGCCGATCACCGAGGCCTCGCCCTTGTCGGCCACCAATCCCTACGGTCGAAGCAAGCTAATGGTCGAGCAGATACTCGGCGATCTCGCGCAATCGGATCCGGAATGGCGCATCGCGACGCTGCGCTACTTCAACCCGGCCGGAGCGCATCCGACCGGCCTGCTCGGCGAAGACCCGCGCGGCACACCCAACAACCTGATGCCGTGCATCGCGCAGGTCGCGGTCGGCCGCCAGCCGGCACTGTCCGTGTACGGCGACGACTGGCCGACCCCCGATGGCACCGGTGTGCGCGACTACCTGCATGTAATGGACCTCGCGCACGGACACCTGGCGGCGCTGGAGCGCTTGTTCACGCATGCGGGCAGTTTCACGGTCAATCTCGGCACCGGGCATGGAGTCAGCGTGCGGCAGGCCGTCGCCGCATTCGAGCGTGCCTGCGGACGGCGCATACCACTGCGCATCGCCGAACGTCGTGCGGGCGATGTCGCGCTCTGCTATGCATCACCGGCACGTGCCGAGGCCTTGCTGGGCTGGCGTGCACAGCGCTCGCTGGATGACATGTGTGCGGATCACTGGCGCTGGCAGCAGCAGCACCCGCACGGCTATGCGGGCCCTTGATACTGCTGCCGCTGCCGCCGCCGTTGATACCGGTCCCGCTGCCGATGCTGCCGATGCCGCTGATTCCTGTGCTGCTGTCACCGACGCCACTGACGCAGGCTGCAGATGCACACCTGCCCGATGAACCTTGCTCATTGATCGATTCGATGCTGCGCGCCGGCGCGTGAGCACGCGCAATAGCTCGACCATAGCGCTGGCGACAATGAGGCCTGATCGACCTGTTCTACTTTTTCAACCTCCGCGACCGCAGGCCACCACACCGATGATTCCCACCGAACCCCTGCTGCCCTGTGCGGGCCGCATCGCCCTTGTCACCGGCATCACCGGCCAGGATGGCGCGTATCTGGCCGAGCTGCTGCTGGCGAAGGGCTATGAAGTGCATGGCATCAAGCGCCGCGGATCGCAGCTGAATACTGCGCGCATCGATCATCTGTATCAGGACCCGCACGAAGCTGGCCGGCGCTTCATCCTGCACCACGGCGACATGACCGATACCGCGTCGCTGATCCGCGTAATCCAGCAGGCGCAGCCAGATGAAATCTACAACCTGGCAGCGCAAAGCCATGTCGCGGTGTCGTTCGAGGAGCCGGAGTACACCGCCAATTCAGATGCGATCGGTACGCTGCGCCTGCTGGAAGCGGTGCGCATCCTCGGGCTGGAGGGACGCTGCCGCTTCTATCAGGCGTCCACCTCCGAACTGTATGGCAAGGTGCAGCAGACGCCGCAAACCGAGCGCACCCCGTTCTATCCGCGCAGCCCGTATGCCGCGGCCAAGTTGTATGCCTACTGGATCACGGTGAATTACCGCGAAGCGTATGGCATGCATGCCAGCAACGGCATCCTGTTCAATCATGAATCGCCGCTGCGCGGCGAGACCTTCGTCACGCGCAAGATCACGCGCGCGCTGGCACGTATCGCACTCGGCCAGCAAGACTGCGTCTATCTGGGCAACCTGTCGTCGCGACGTGACTGGGGCCATGCGCGTGACTATGTGCAGATGCAATGGCTGATGCTGCAGCAGCCACAGCCGGATGATTACGTGATCGCGACCGGCCGCCAGGCCAGCGTGCGTGATTTCGTGAATCTTGCCGCCGGCAGGCTGGGCATCACGCTCGACTGGCGCGGCTTTGGCGTGGCCGAAGTCGCGGTGGTGGAGGACGCCGGCGAGCATGAGGGCGTGGTGCCGGGACAGATCATCGTGCGCGTCGATCCGCGCTACTTCCGCCCGACCGAAGTCGACACCCTGCTCGGTGATGCCGGCAAGGCACGCGAGCGCCTCGGCTGGGCGCCGGTCACCACGCTGGCCGAGCTGGCTGCCGAGATGGTGGATGCCGACCTCGCCGCCGCACGCAAGTATGCGCTGGTGCGCCGCCATGGGTTTCTGGCGCATGCGCATCATGAGTAAGCCTTCGGCCCGGCATCTTGATCGCGGCATCCGCATTCCGGCATCGCGAGTCCGACACAGCTGGTCTGACCTTCCTGATACCTCACCCATGAACCCGCAGCATGAACAGGCCCCATGAATAAACGCAATGTGGAACGCATCTTCGTCGCCGGGCATCGCGGCATGGTCGGCAGCGCACTGGTGCGCGCATTGCGCGAGCGTGGCGAATGCCAGCTGGTGTTGCGCAGCCACGAAGAGCTGGACCTGAGCGACAGCGCGCAGGTTGATCAGTTCTTCGCCGACAATGCGATTGATACCGTTTACCTCGCTGCGGCACGGGTCGGCGGTATCCATGCGAATCATCGCTACCCGGCCGAGTTCATCCAGCAGAATCTGATGATCGCCGCCAATGTGATCCACGGCGCATGGAAGTACCGGGTCGAGCAACTGCTGTTTCTGGGCTCATCCTGTATCTATCCGCGCGCAGCGCCGCAGCCGATGCGCGAAGAGTATCTGCTGGGCGGACCGCTGGAGCCGACCAATGAGCCGTATGCGGTCGCCAAGATCGCCGGCATCAAGATGTGCGAAAGCTATAACCGGCAATTCGGCACTGATTTCCGCTGCATCATGCCGACCAATCTGTACGGCCCCGGCGACAACTTCCATCTGGAAGACAGCCATGTGGTGCCGGGCCTGATCCGGCGCTGCCATGATGCGCTAATGGCCGACGCGCGCGAAGTGACGATATGGGGCAGCGGCCAGGCGCTGCGCGAGTTCCTGCATGTGGACGATCTGGCGGCAGCCTGCGTGCTGTTGATGCAGCAGCCGCGCTCCGCGATCGCCGCACTGGTGACGCCGCAGTGCGCGCACCTGAACTGCGGCAGCGGCGAGGAAGTGCGCATTGGCACCCTCGCGATGATGGTGGCCGAGGCTGTCGGCTACGAAGGCCATCTGGCCTTCGATGCCAGCCGCCCCGATGGCGCGCCGCGCAAGCTGATCGATTCGACCCGGCTGCGCAGCCTGGGCTGGACGCCCCGCATCACGTTGCGCGACGGGCTGCAGCGCACGGTGCAGCACTTCCTCGCCGCGCACAGCGCCGATCAGGCCAATCTCGCGTACCGGGGCAAGGCCGAGCGGCCGCGCCTGCGCAGCTGAAGCGCGTGACGGAGACCACGCCCATGCTTGCCCGCATCGCGTTGCTGTTCATTGCACTGCTGGCGCTGTTCTCGTCGTCAACCTGGGGCCAGCTGCAGGAAGAGAACACGCTGTATGCGCGCGGCACCGGCCTGCTGCATTTTTCAGCGATCAATATCGTGTTGTGGCTGGCGGCGCTGGCGGCGCTGATCCGCATGCTGACGGCACGGCGATTGGCTTTGCCGCCGTCGCCCGCTGCATCACCCGCGGCATCGCGCGCCGCATCGACGCTGCACGCACGCCTGTCCTCACCGATACCGGCCTCGCCCTTCCCCTGCTTCCTGTGCGCATTCGGCTTTCTGCTGCTTGCGCATGTGGTGATCGGTCTGCTCGCCGGACAGGACTTGCTGGTCATCCTGTCCTACACCGGTTTGCTGAATGTATTGAACATGGCGCTGTTTGCGATGCTGGTGCTGGCAGCGCTCGCCGATGAAACCGGACGCCGGCGACTGTTGCTGGCGATCGTGATGCTGGCGGCAGCTCGCGCACTGTTCGGTCTTGCCCGTTATCTCTGGTTCGGCGGTGACAGCGCGAATCCCTATCGCAATTTCGAGGGACTGGACATCAAGCTGGTGTACTTCGATATCGGCGACAACTACATCGCCGCGCTGGCCGCATTCTGCATTGCATGGCTGTTGCTGATGCCAGGTGTACGCCTGACGCTATGGCGACGCAGCTGGCTGCTCGGCCTGCTGGCGATGGAGATCGCTACCGTGGCACTGTCCTTCCGGCGCTCGTCACTGCTCGGGATGGTTCTGATGGGTGCGGTGCTGCTGTGGCAGCTGCCCTGGCAACGCCGGCTGCTGTGCGCCGCCTTCGGTGCGCTCACGGGTATCGTCGCATTTGGCGTGCTGGTGCGCGAACGGCTGCAAGCCAATCTGCAGACCGGCAGCGGCGGCAACAGCGGTGGCCTGTTCGCGTCGCTGTTGTATGACGTCGGACCACAGCGCGCCACCGAAGTCAGCCGCTTCTACGAGCTCGAGGCGGCTGCGCACAGCCTGCAGGGTCACTGGCTGTTCGGCCTTGGCAGCTGGGGCAGCTTTCGTGGCAATGAAGCCGTGCTCGACTACCACTTCGGCAAATTCGATTTCGTGCACAGCGGCTTTGGTCATGTGCTGCTGAAGTCCGGCGTTGCCGGCTTGCTGTTGTTCGTCGCGTTGCTGGTCGCGGTGGCGCTGCACTACCGGCGCGTGCGTCCTGCATTGCGCGGCAACAGCGCACTGCTGGCGGATGCGGGCATCGCCAGCCTGTTGTTCTGGATGCCGACCCTGCTGATCGGCACGCCCGTGATCGAATTCCGCAGCATGCTGCTGATCGGGCTGGCGCTTGCACTGCCCTATCTGGCAACGCCGTGGCGCGGCGACCTGCATCGATATCACGCGATGCACCGGCAAGCGCATGCATTGCGCTCGCGCCCGCGATGGTCTGCGGCACACCCGCTCACGACACCCCATGCTGCTTCGTAACTCGGTCTGGAATTTCGCCGGGCTGGCGCTGCCGGCACTGGTTGCGCTGGGCACCGTGCCCTGGCTGATCGGCGGGCTCGGGCTTGAGGGCTTCGGCATCCTGACGCTGATCACGGCCATCGTCGGCTACTTTGGCATCCTCGACATCAACCTGTCTGCGGGCACCATCAAGTACCTGGCCGAGCATCGCGCCACCGGCGACGTGCAGCGCTTCGCGCAAACGTTCTGGTTCGGTCTGGCCTTCCATCTGGCACTCGGCATCGTTGGCGGACTGCTGCTGGCCAGCTTCGCCGGCATGCTGCTCGACCACTTCTTTGCCGTATCTCCGGACGCGCGCATCGATGCGCAGTCGGGCCTGCAACTGGCTGCCATCGGTTTCGCGCTGTCACAACTGATCGGCTACCTGCTCGCGGTCCCACAGGCGCTGCAGCGCTATGACTTGTCCGCACGCGGCGAGGCCGGCTTCGGCATCCTGGTGAATCTGGCTTCGGCAGCAGTCGCGGTCAGCGGCGGCGGCATCGCCGGCGTAGTGCTGGCGCGCGTTGCCGTCGCTGCACTCAACCTGCTGTGGCTGGGCGCACAGCTGGTGCGGCTGCAGTCGACGATGCATGTGTCGCTGGCGTTCGCATGGCCGGCGCGCGAGGTGATGCTGTCCTTGCTGAGATTCTCCGGTCACACGTATCTGTCGCGGCTGGCGTCGATGCTGCACCAGCATGCCGACAAGCTGATCGTCGGCGCGCTTGCCGGTCCGGTCGCACTGGCCTTCTATACGGTGCCGGTGCAACTGGCGGGCCGCATCCTCGGCCTCACCTATCGACTGGCAAGCGTGATCTATCCGCGCGCGTCCGAACTGGCCGCCACCGGCCGCCGTGCGCAGCTGCAAGCGCTGTATCTCGATGCCACGCGTCTGCTGAGCTACCTGAATTTCGCGGTACTGGCCGTGATCGCGCTGGCGGGTGCGGCATTCCTCGAGCGCTGGGTCGGCGTCGAGTTCGTCGACGCCGGCTATCCGGTGCTGTTGCTGGTGACACTGGCCTTGCTTGCCGATGCGCTGACCACGCTGCCGTCGCTGGTCAATGATGGCCTTGGCCATCCGCACATCTCCGGACGCTTCGCGGTCGCGCGCGGCCTGTTCAGCGTGCCCTTGCTGTATGCCGGCACGGTATTCGCCGGCATCACCGGCGCGGCGCTGGCGCACCTGTTTGCATCCCTGCTGATGAGCGCGCTGTTCCTGGCGTGGGTGCACGGGCGCACGGTGCCGGTATCGCTGGGACTGGTGTGGGCGCGCTGCTGGCGGCCGGCGTTGCTGGTGGGTTGCGTCGCCGTGCTGACATTGCTGCCGCTGCGCTGGCTGATCACGCACACGCTGCCCGGTTTGCCCGGATTGCTGGTATTGATCGCGACGGCCGGGCTCGCGTTGCTGCTGGCAGGCCTGATGTTCGTGCTGCGTGACGACGAGCGCGCGGCACTGCGCAGCTGGCACGTGCCGCTGCTGCGCTGACACCGATCAAAGGCTCACCACCGATGCGTATCCTGCTCGTCAGCGAAGACTTGCCATCCCCGACGATGGGCGGCCTCGCGCGCCATGTGCTGCTGCTGGCGCGCGCGCTGCGCGCCGATGGTCATCAGGTCGACCTGATGGGCAATGATGACTTAACCCCAGAGGATGCGGGCAGTGAATTCGATTTCGATGGCCGCTTCTTTGCTGATCTGCACGGGCAGTTCGACGGCTGGAAGGAAATTCGCCTGGGCGTCTTCATGCCACCGAAACGCAGCGTACTGGCGCGCCGCTTTGCACGGGCGATCCTGCGCCGCGCCGCCGCGTACGACGCGATCCATTACCACGGCCACCTGCCCAACATCGCTTTCTACATCCCGCCTCGCATCAACTTCATCCAGACCCGGCATGACCAGGGCAGCGAATGCCTGGTGCATACCCGCTACAAGCGCGGTGCGATCTGCCGGGATCTTGACCCGATTGCCTGTGCCGAGTGCCGCACCTGGACGCCGAACCTGGTGCAACGACGGATATCAGCCTGGGCAGTCATGCGCTTTCGCAATGAAGTGCGCAAGGGCTATGCGCGCCACAAGACGGTGTTCGTGTCCGACTTCCTGCAACGTAATCTGACGCGCTCTTTCGGGCGTACGCAGTGGGGCATCACCGTGCACAACTTCATCGATACGGACGCGCTGCGCTGGCTGGAGCCCACCCGCGTCGAGGCGAGCCTGCCGCTGCGCATCGTGATCGTCGCCAAGCTCTACCCGGCGAAAGGCGTGGAACGGTTCATCGAGGTGCTGCACGCACGCGCCCCCTCGGCAACAAGTCGCGACATTCAACTCGAAGTGGCCGGTGACGGCGGCGACGAGACGCGGCTGCGCGCGCGCTTCCCGCAGGTGTACTTCCACGGCTGGCAGGACGCGCAGCAAACTTTAAGGCTGGCGATGCACGCGCATGCGCTTGTGGTGCCCTCGGTATGCGAAGAAGCCTGCGCATCGACCGTGCTGGAAGGCCTGGCGCTGGGCAAGACCGTGTTCGCGCTGCGGCTGGGTGGCACACCCGAGCTGTCGGTGTATGCGCTGGGTCCGGACCAGCTGCGGCTGCATGACACGATGGAAGCACTGGTCGATGCCGTGCTCGCGTTCCGTGCACGCCCGGACTACCAGGGCAAGCCGGCACGCCGTCCCGACCCCGCGCATGCGGCCGGGATGCTGCTGGCGCTGTACCGGATGCCAGCCGGCGCAGTCGGTCTGCAATGACGCTTCTTGGGACGAACGCCATGCGCTTTTCCATCATCACCTGCACGTTGAACAGCGCCTGCTGGCTGGATGACTGCATCGCGTCGGTGCTGATGCAGCGCGATGTCTGCTACGAGATGGTATTCGTCGATGGTGGCTCCACAGACGGCAGCCTTGCACGCATCGCGGCGCTGGAGGACGGGCTTCGGCAGATCACCGTGCTGCGCGACGTACGCGGCGGCGTCGCGCGCGCGATGAATGCCGGCCTCGAAGCGGCGCGGGGCGACATCGTCGCATTCCTGCATGCGGATGACTTCTACCTGCACGACGATGTGCTGGCCACGGTCGCGCGTGCCTTTGACGCCAGCGGCTGCCGCTGGCTGTTCGGCCGCACGCTGCGCGCGATCGATGGCAAGCTCGAGCCCGAGGGCTGGCAGGCGCCGCGCTACAGCCGCAGCCGCCTGATACGCGGCAATTTCATCCCACACCCGGCCACCTTCGTCGAACGCGCACTGTTGCGTGACGCGGGCGGCTTTAATCCGCAGTGGCGCTATGCGATGGACTACGACCTGTGGCTGCGGCTCTCGCGTATCGCATCGCCGCTGCAACTGGCGCAGCCGCTGACGGCCTTCCGCGAACATGCGGGCAGCCTGTCCACGCGCGAGCGCCGACAGGCGATGCGGGAAGACTTGCGCGTGAGGCTGCATCACACGCGCTCCCAGCCGGTGGGGCAGGCGCTGCATGTGCTGCGCTATTTGCTGCGCCATCAGCTGCGTCCGCTGCTGCAACCACTGACGCAAGCATTGATGCATCCACTGTTGCGATCCTCGATGCAGCCGGCCACGAACCCTGAAAGTCCTGCGAAAGGAAGCACCCATGCGTGAGTTTTCACTGGTGCTGGGCACGGTCGGCCGCACGGTCGAACTGAACCGGCTGTTCGACTCGCTGCTGGTACAGACCTTTCACGACTTTGAAGTGATCGTCGTCGACCAGAATGACGACGAGCGTTTGCAACCGGTACTGCATCGCGCACGCTGTCTCGGTCTGGTGCTGCGCCATCTGCGCCACCACCCACCCAACCTCGCGCTGGCGCGCAATGCCGGCATCGCCGTCGCGCAGGGTAACTGGCTCGGCTTTCCGGATGATGATTGCTGGTACCAGCCGCACACGCTGGAGCGGGTAATGATGCGCAGCCGCCGCCGTGACCGGCCCCACGGCGTGGTGGTGCGCTGGGTCGAACAGCATGAGCCGTCGCCACCGGGCCTGCTGAGCTGGCCGCGCTCCGCGCGCTTTCGTGATTTTCCGGTCGCATCGATTACCTTGTTCCTGCAGCGCGAACTGGCGTCGCGCATCGGCGGCTTTGACGGTCGGCTGGGCGTCGGCCAGTGGTTCGGCGCCGGCGAAGAGACCGACATCGTGCTGCGCGCATTGCGCGAAGGCGCGGTGATTGCGCATGAGCCCACGGCAGGCGTGCACCATCGGGTCGAGCCGCCGGCGCGTGGTGACAGCCCGATTGCGCGCCGCGCTGCACGGCAACGTGCGCGCGGCACCGGCGCCATGTATGCGAAGCACCGGCTGCCGGCATGGGTGATCCTGCGCGGTCTGTTGTCGCCGCTCGCAAAACCGTTCTTCAGTTCGCTGATGGCGGTGCTGGCCAGGCCTGACGGCAGTGCCACGCTGCGCGAGTTGGCACGCACCCTGATGCATGGACTGACCCATGGTCTGGCGATCACGCGTGGCCGGCTCGACGGCTGGCTGCGCTGGCGCTCACAGCACGCGAGGCAACGCTGATGCGGGTCGCCCTGGTCACCAACCTGCCGCCGCCTTACCGGATACCGATCTTCAACCGGCTGGCACACGTGCCGCGCATCGATTTTCATGCAGTGTTTTGCGCAGCACGCGAGCCGAATCGCGCGTGGGACCTGCCGCCGATGCAGTTCATCCACCATACGCTGCGCGAGCGTTACCTGACGCTGCACGGCCGCTACATCCACCATAACCCGGACGTGCTGCCGCTGCTGCAGCATTTGCAGCCCGACGTGGTGATCACCGATGGCTTCAATCCGACCCACCTGTACGCATTTGGCTGGACGCGCGCGGGCGCATCGGTCAGGCACCCGTCGACAGCGCGCGCGCATATCGCGATGACCGATGGCACCGACCAGTCGGAGCGCTCGCTGAGCTGGCTGCACCGGCTGGTGCGACGCTATCTGTTTGCACGGTCGCAGGCGTTCATCGCGGCCAGTGACGGCGGACAGCGGCTGTTTCGCGCGTATGGCGTGGACCCGCAGCGCTGCACCTACTCATGGCTGTGCATCGACAATGCCGCGTTTGCGCCGTCAGCGGGAACAACGCGCGAGTTTGACTTCCTGTTCTGCGGCCGGCTGGAACCGGCAAAGGACCCGTTGTTTGCGCTCGCGGTCGCGCGCGAGACCGCACGCCGGCTGCGGCGACGCGTGCGGCTGCGGATCGTGGGTGCCGGCAGCCTGGAGCGGCGCTTGCGCGAGGCTGCCGTATCGACTGCCAGCGCTGCGGTTGATGTCAGCTTCCATGGCTTTGCATCGCAGGCCGAGCTGCCGGCACTGTACCGGTCGGCGCGGCTGTTCCTGTTCCCGACCCATGGCGATGTGTGGGGCATTGTCGCGAACGAGGCCTGCGCGGCGGGGCTCCCGGTGCTGGTGACGCCGCAGGCCGGCGTGGCGGGTGAGCTGGTGATCGAGGGACGCAATGGCCATATCCGCGAGCTGCGCGTCGATGCGTGGGCCAGCTGCGCAGTGCAACTGTTATCCGATCCTGCGCGCTGGCAGGCGTTCAGCCGTTACGGTCTGCAGCGGGTGCAGCGCTACAGCTTCGACAGCGCCGCGCAGGGCATCATCGATGCTTGTCACATCGCCACCGGCGGGCTGGCCACCGCGTCACCCGAAGCACCGGCGACCGGGCCAGCGCGTCCGTGAGCACGATGCAGCCCTTTCAGCCCTTTCAGCCCTTGCGGACGATGCCAGCGATGGCAACGAGGGCGCCGCTACGCTTCACGCTGTCGGTGGACGATGGTCATCCGCTGGACCTGCGCGTCGCGGCACTGCTGGCGCGGCACGGAATCCCGGCCACTTTTTATGTGCCGGTGACGAACTGCGAGGGTGCGCCGGTGATGCCTGCGGCAGCCTTGCGCGAACTGGATGCGCAATTCGAACTGGCCTCGCACACGGCCGAGCACCGCTTTCTCGCGCACCTGGACCGTACGGCTGCATGGCGGCAGATACGCGATGGCAAGGCAGCGCTGGAAGACCAGCTGGGGCATGCCGTGCATGGCTTCTGCTATCCCGGCGGGAAGTATCGACGCGAGCATGTGACGCTGGTGCGCGCGGCGGGCTTTCGCTATGCGCGCAGCACGCAGAACCTGCGTATCGACGCCGGCCCGACGCCCTTCGAGTTGCCGACCACGATGCAGTTCTACCCGCATCCGCGCAGCGTCTTGCTGCGAAATTTCATATCGCAGCGCCACTGGCGATACCGGCATCGCGCACTGACGGTCGCACTGGCCGAGGACGACTGGCTGTCGCGCCTGTATGCGCTGCTCGCGCACGCGTGCCGCGAGGGATCGGTGTTCCACCTGTGGCTGCACAGTGCCGACGTGGATGCGCTGGGGCTGTGGCAGGCGCTGGACGACTTCCTCGCCTGTGTTGCGCGCCGCGTCGACGCAGCGCAGCGCGTGTGCAATGGCGCGCTGTGTGCTGACAGCTTCAGCGACTCGACCCCGGCTCGGCTTTCATCGTGCCCTTCATCGCGCCCGTCATCATGTTCCTCATCGCACCCTTCATCGGAGCCTCCGGCCGATCTTCCTGCGCGTCCGAGCGACTGAGTCCGGCGTCATCGTGATGAGTGGATTGCTGCCGCTCGCCCTTCCACACCATCAGAAAGTAATGTGACTTGAGTCCGGCCAGCCGCACGTGACCGAGCCGCCACAGCGGCCGGCCGGGCAGCACATCGACCATGGTCTTCAGCGCCAGCGCATCGAGCAGGTCTGCATCGCGCTCAGGTCGTAGCCAGCGCGCCAGCGGATGCCAGCGATTCGCAGTCGACACGAAGATGCCACGCCGTGCGACGCGCAGCAATTCGCGCAGCAGCCGCACCTGCCGTTCGTGGCTGCCGCAGGTTTCGATCAGCTGATGGCAGGCGACCCAATCGAAGGCATTGTCCTCGTACGGCAGCCGTGCGTGCTCGCGCAATGGCAGGTCGTCGAGACTGCGTAGCTCCATCCGCGATTGTTCGGGGTCGTCGCCGGCAAATGCATTGAAGGCCTCGTCGAGGCGTTGTCTGCATTGCTGCAGTGCGCGCGTGATCAGGTCCATCAGCCTCCCGGAAAGCAGGTCATCAGCAAGCTTGATCTTGCCGTGCACCTGCGGCGCCTGCCTTGCGGGCGCTCAGTGCACCGCAGGCGCCGGCGCGTTTCAATCAACGGATGGCCGAACAGATGATGCAAGCGATGTCCCCGGAGTCCCGCCCCGCTGCCGAGGCCGCGCAGCTGTTTCGCGTCCGTGTCGATGCGCTGTCATGGGAACTCGCGCTGGGCCGCATCCTGCGCTGGGCCCATGCGCGCGAATCGCGCATGGTCTGCCTGTGCAATGTGCACTCGCTGGTAGCGGCCGGCACCGATGCAGCGCTGCGCGCGGCACTTCAGGTATCGGACATGAATGCCGCGGACGGCGCACCGGTCGCGTGGCTGATGCGCCGACTGGGCTGGCCCGAACAGCAACGGCTGGCAGGCCCGGACCTGATGGGCAAGCTGCTGGCCGAAGCCGCGCGCTTGCAGCTGCCGGTTTTCCTGCTGGGTGGGACCGAGCCCACCCTCGCGCTGCTGGCGGAGCGGCTGCGTGTCACACTGCCGGCATTGCAACTGGCCGGTACGCTGTCGCCTCCCTTCCGGCCGCTGAATGACGAAGATCAGGCGCTGATCGCGGCCAGCATTGCGCGGTCTGGCGCGACACTGGTGCTGGTCGGGCTGGGCTGCCCGAAGCAGGAAAAGTGGATGGCGTCGCAGCGCGGCCGGATACCCGCGGTGATGGTCGGTGTCGGCGCGGCCTTCGACTACCTCGCAGGCACGCTGCGCCGCGCGCCGCCCGGCTGGCAGCGCTGCGGCCTCGAATGGTTGTACCGCCTGGGCTGCGAGCCCTTGCGGCTGGCCGGACGCTACCTGCTGACCAATACGCTGTTCCTGCTCGGCCTGTCGGTGACGCTGCCGCTCGCGCTATGGCGCCGCCCCCGCGGCTGAGCGGTACGGTGCCTGCGCATCGACCTGCATGTCAGCTTGCATACCCGCCTGAACGCCCGCCTGAGTGACCTCCTGAGTGCCCGCCTGCATGCCCGACTGACGCCGCTCGCCCGACCATTGCCGCCACTGCACGGGATCGAGCAGCCCCTGCCCCTCGATCTCGGCCATCCTGCGCGGCGCGCCCGCATACACATTGCGACCGAAGTGTGCAAAGCGCGCGACATGCGCACCGCCATGCCGGCTCCACAGCCGGAACACCGGCACCGATGCCGGACCATGAAAACGATTGCCCGTCACCTGGTTGCCATCGATGACGGATAGCTCGGCGGTTTCGTTGAATAACAGGTGCTCGCGGCGGTTGTCGATGAAGCGATTGCGCTCGATATGGTTGCGAAAGCCATTGTGCAGCTGCATGCCGGACGGATTGCGCGACAAGACGTTCTCCCGCACCACCACCCCGTTCGCGAAGTCATCGAGGTAGATGCCGAACGAGGTATCGCCACCGAGCGCGTGAATGCGGTTGCGCTCGATGACGACATGCAGCGGTGCATGGTCGCGGGCAAAGGTATAGATGCCGCCACAGTCGGACAGGCGCTGGCAGGCGCGTTCGATCAGGTTGTCGCTGACCTGTGCATGCCGGAACACGCGAATCCCGATGTACGCGGCATCGCTGATGCGGTTGCCACGGATCTGCTGCCCTTGCGCCTGCTCGAAAACGATGGCACCCTTCGAACGCTTGGGCATGCCGAGCATGCCGGCGCCACGAATCTGCGAATCCGTGATGCGCACAGCGCGCGCATCATCATTCGCGCGTATGCCATGCCTGACCGTACCCTCGACCTGCACCCGCGTGATCTCGCTGCCCGAGCCTGCAATGATCGCCGCATCGATGCTATAGATGATGCGTGTATCGCGTACCTGCAGGCGCTGGCTGCCGGAACCGTCGATCCCGATCGCCGCAGTGCGGATCAGGATGCCGTCGATCGTGATGTCATGCGCATCGCGTGCCGATATCGCCGATGTCTCTGCCGCGGAACCGGCCGACAGTGCACGAATGCGGCCGGCCGGCGAACCGCGGTCCGGCATGCGCAGGAACAGCAAGCCCTCATGCCACGCCCATTCACCGGGCATATCGATCATCCAGCGCTTGCCCTCGACATAGAACGCGGTCTGCGGCAGCAGGCCGAAGCCTTCGTCATCGCCCGCTGCCAGGTTCAGCACCTGGTCCTCCACCTGCGCAATGCGCCGCTCCTGGATCAGCCACTCGGCCGCACGCCAGACCAGGTTTGCACCGACCAGATCGGTCGATGGCAGTTTCACGCGCAGGCGCTGATCTGCGACGCGCACGCCCTGTGCCCAGGGCGTGCCTGCATTCGGATGATGCGCCAGCGGCAGGTAGCGTCCGTCCAGTTCGAGCAACAGCGGTGCCGATGGCCACTCGGCGATCCAGAGCTGCGGGTTGCGATTGTCACGCCGCCAGCGCTCTATCGGGCGTGATGGTGTGATCACCGCCGGACCGCAGTCACCCACGGTTCGGACGGTCACCTGATGGCGCCCGCTCAGGTTCAGCGTGCCGGCATAGATGCGGCCGCAGTCAAGGTCGATGGTGTCGCCGTCATTGACCTTGTCCGGCAACGGCAAGGGTGTCGATGGTGCGGGTGATGACGGACTGCGCTCAGGCAGTGCCTGCGTGCCATCATGTGCCCCCGCATGCGTGCCTGACAGCGCAGCACGGCTGTCGCTGCGCGCGCGTGCGCCGGCATCACCTCCGCCATACAGCGCTGGCGCGGCAAGGATCAACAGGGCAAGCGACCATCGTCGTAGACATTGCATCCGACGATGATGCGGGAATGCGGAAGGCTGACCTTGGTTCTGCGCAAAAAAAGCCAGCACGAGGCTGGCTTGAAAACCGCCCGCGCGGGCGGGCGGTCGTGCTGATGCGGATGTGTGACTATCTGCTGAGGACGGTGATCAGCCCTGCTTCCATGCACGCACGTAATTGATTTCGTACGAGTTGCCGATACCTTGCGGCGTGGTGTTGTCCGGCTGGCCGCTCGCGCTGCCGTACCAGAGGTCGAGCATGATGTACATCGGGTCCGGCATCGTCACTGCCAGCGTGTAGACCTCACGACCATTGAAGTAGAAAGTCTGGCGGTTCGGTTCCCATTTCACGGCGTACTTGTTGAACGAAGCCGACAGGTCGCTGGTGAGAATGGTCTTGGTGCCTGCGAGGCGACCGGCATCAATCCACACCGTCGGTGCATAGGCGGTCGGGTGGAAGTTTGCATCCGACCAGCCGGAAGCGGGACCGCCGCCGGCATAGGCTTCCATGATGTCGATCTCGGGGCGACGCGAGCCGATGTGGTTGAACAACCAGAACGCCGGCCAGGTGCCCTTCCCGATCGGCAGCTTGGCTTCGATCTCGAAGAAGCCATAGGTCTGGTAGTACTTGCCGTCGGTGTCGATGGTACGGTTGAAGAACTTGCCGGTCGCATCACGCTGCGGCCAGATCTTCAGGCTGCCGTTAGACACGGTGTAGTTCTTGGTCGGGTTGCTGGCCTCGTACCAGATGGTGTCGTTCCACTTCGCGGTATTCCACGAATTGAACTCATCCTGGAAGGTCAGCGTCCATGCGGTGCCGGTCTGCCCATGGGGCATCGGTGTCGCCGTGGTGGTGCCGGTGGTCGTACCTGTGGTGGTACCAGTTGTCGTGCCGGTAGTCGTGCCCGTAGTCGTTCCTGCAGTGGTACCGGTGGTCGTGCCCGTGGTAGTACCGGTGGTAGTACCGGTGGTCGTACCGGTGGTAGTGCCGGCAGTCGTGCCCGTTGTCGTGCCTGTGGTAGTACCCGTGGTGGTGCCGGTGGTAGTACCGGCGGTCGTGCCCGTGGTGGTGCCCGTCGTGGTCGTCGTACCGGTCGTGGTCGTGGTCGTCGTCGAGCCCGTGGTCGTCGACGGCGTGGTGCTGACAGACGTGGTCTGCGTCGAACCGTTCGCAAGCTTGGTGCTCGCGCTGGCTGACGTCAGGTTACCGCTGGAATCGATCGAGTACTGAGCAGAGCCGGTGCCACCACCGCAGGCTGCGAGAAGTACCGACACGCTGGCGGCTGCCGACAGCGACAGTACACGCTTTGCTTTGCTATGGAATGACACGTTGATCATCAAGAATTTCTCCCTCTGGTTGTGTTGATCTCAAGCGAGATCGCTGGCAAATGCTTGTGTCAGAGCATTGCTTTGAGAGAAGAGTTCCTGCTGGAAAGCGAAAAAATTTTCGTGTGGAAAAATTATTGGCGAACGAATATCACGCCATTGACGCGCTTTATCGATATCCGGAAACGAAAGAACAGCGGCAGCTCAGCGCACTGCCGTGACGGCGAGATTCAGTTCAGCGTGTGTGGACGACTGTGAGGACTGCGAGGACTGTGAGGACTGCGAGGACTGTGAGGACTGCGAGGACTGTGAGATCTGCGAGGGTTGTGGGACTTACGAGGATTGCTAAGACTGCGAAGACGATGAGCACTGCGAAAACTGCGCACACTGCGAAGCGCGTGTAGACGGTCGGCATTGCGGCAGCCTTGATCATTGCGATGACTTCCGTCGTGCCATGCGACGCACTCACCACGCCTACCGTCGTCGTTCAGGCAGCTGCCTCGATGACGGACGCAGCATCCGCCAGTGGCGGCACATCACCTTGACGCAGCTGCTGATGCAAATGATCGGCAAGCCGCAGTGCGAGCGCCGTGATCGTAATGGTGGGGAAGTTTGCGCCAGCTGTCGGGAACACCGAGCTGCCGGCGATGTAGAGATTGGCCATGCCATGCACACGGCAATCAGCATCGACCACGCCCTGCCGTTCATCGACATGCATGCGCGTGGTGCCCATGTGATGCCAGGTACCCTCGGGTTCCCAGCTGTCCGGCCATCCGCTGCTGAGCATCGAGGGACCGGTATCGACGCTGGCCACGCCTGCCATTTCCAGTTCCTGCGCGACCAGCGCCAGCGTGCGGTCGGCTGTGTGGCGCGACAGGGCATCGATTCGCCAGTCGACGTCGACCCGTGGCAGGCCGAGCGCATCGCGCCGCGTCGCAGACAAGCGCACCCGGCTGTCCGGGTTGGGCACCGGCTCCACAATCACCTGAAAGCTGACGCCGCGAATCAGGAAGCGCGGATGATAGAGCCGGGTAAAGCCATACAGGAAGGTGTTGACCGGGTCGCCCAGCATCGTGCGCAATGCATCGCGCCAGCGCCAGCCGGGCTGGTCTTTCTTCAGCAAGGCCTGCTTGCAGCGAAACAGTGACTTCGCACCGGCGCTGCCCTCTCCCGGGAAGGCGGAGCTGAAGCACAGCCGCGCATTCAATACACGCTCGCTTGCCATCGCCTGCGGCGTCAATGCGAACTGAGCGGCAACATGCTGACCGTGCGCACGCACCGCGCGGCTCTGGTAGTTATACTTGATGTCATACAGCTTGTTGCGGTCCCAGCACGGCGCAAAGCGCACATGCCCGGCTTGCATGCGTGGATGGTCCATGAAGAAGCGACCCACCAGATCATGCCGGTTGCCGACACCCGCAGGAAGCACCTGATGCGACGCCAGCAGCAGGCGCGCGTTTTCTATGCCGCCGGTCGCCAGCACGAACAGGCGTGCCCGGACCGTGATCCGCTTGCCGCTCAGTGTCTGTACCTGCACATGACTGAGCCGTGCGCCGCTGCGGTCCGGCACCAGCGCAGTCACATTCGCATGCAGGAACACACGCACATGCGCGGCACGCTGCAAGGCCTTGCGATACACACGCCCGAAGCGCACCGGCGGGCTGAACTGCGACACCGTATCGCGCACGCGACCACTGTGCAACGGGATGCGCCGTACATCCGTCCGCGCGATCGCTGCCTCCCAGAACGCGGGGTCGAAATTCAGCGGCCCGAGCTGCAGCACCGGGTGCGCGCGCTCGTAGTACGGCATCAGCTGCGCAAGGCCGAAGGGCCAGCCGCTGTAGGGCACCCAGTCGCGTTGCTCGAAGTCCCACGGGTCGAGCGGCCGGCTCCAGCCGCCCCAGCAATTGCTGCTGCCGCCGAGGAAGCGCGCGCGGCAGCCATCGGCAAACTGATACGGCATGCCGGTCGCCTCACCCCGGTACAGGTCACGCGTAGCATCATCCGGCTCGAAGCCGCCACTCTCCAGCACGCAGGTATCCACCCCGTGCGCTTCCAGCTCGCGCGCAATCGTGATGCCTGCGACACCGGCGCCGATCACGCACACGGTGACGACCAGCGCGCGGCCGTCATTGAGCTGCCGCGCATCAATGAACAAGGTCACGCCCCTGCATGCGCTGCGCGATACGACGCTCTCGCATCCGTGCGATGCCGATCCGCAGCTGCTGTCGCAGCAGCCACAGCGGATGCCGGCAAGCCGCCAGCCAGCCGCGCCATAACAGCCCGTGTTCCAGCGCGCGCCGCTGGCCGCCGAGCCGCACCTTGTAGTCATACCAGCCCCACAGGAAATGAAAGCGCTGCAAGCGCTGCGCGATCGCGGCCTCGATCGCCAGCGCACAGCACAGGTAACCGGGCCGCAGCGCATCGAAGTGGGGATCATGCGCGATCACATGCATGTACAGATCCCGGCCGGCCACGGTGCACAGCAGGCCGGCGCACAGCCTGCCGTCGATCTCGATGGCGGCCAGCCATCCACGCTCGCGCATCAGCGCGCACAGCGCTCGCTCGGCGCGCGCATCCATCCCGTAGCGGTTGCCCTTTGCGCGCATGCGGGCCCGGCTCAGTTGCAGCACGGCCCTGACCTCGGCGTCGGTGATGTCCTGCGCAGTCAGCAGCCGGAAGGCGACCGCCGGGCTGTGGCGCTGCGCACGGCGCTGGCATTGCCGCAGCTTGTCGCGTGTGCTGCGCGACAGGCTGCCGTGCCATGCATCGATGCTCGCGGGCAGATCGAGGACATAATCATCGGACACCACCGCAGACTGACACGGTCGTTGAAACCGGTGTGACCGCGACAGTCGCCGCCGCGATGCCGGCCCCTCCGACAGATGCAGCGCATGCCATTCGATCGCATCAATGTCGCGATAGCGCGTGAATACGGCATCGGCAAAGGCGTCGATCCCGGCCACGGTCACACTCGCCACCTCATTCAGCACGCGAACGACGCGCCCGCGTCGGCGAAACAGCCACAGCCCGCTGATGCGTCCTGCGTCGCGCTGAACCCAGGCCTCGACGTCGCCGGTCAGCCCGCCATGGAGGCGCAGGTGCGGCTCGGTGCAGAAAATGCTCTGCGTGTGACGCTCGAGCGCCGCCCACAGGTAGCCCGGCAAGGGCCAGCGATGGAATTCCGATGACAGCCCGGGGTCCTGCGGCAGCGACGCGGGCAAGACATCGGCGTGCATCGCGCCCGACCGCTCAGGTCTCTGAAGGGACAATGCGCTGCGCATCGGTGCTGTATCCCAGTTGACGTAACTTGCCGTACCCATAGCGACCGCCATACGCATAGCGTCCGGGACGCGGAATGATGTCGTTGAACAGCACGCCGCGCGCCGACAGGCCGGCGCGCGCGAGGCGCTTCATCGCTTCGGCGATTTCGCCCGGCCGCGTGACGCCGGAGCGCGTCGCGAGAAAGATGGTGCCGGCATGCGCGCCGATCACCAGGCTGTCGGCCACCGCCAGCAGCGGTGCGGCATCGATCAGCACCACGTCGTACTGCGGCTCGAGCTCGGCCAGCATCGCAGCCAGTGCCGGGCGCAGCAGCAATTCAGACGGATTCGGTGGCAGGCTGCCGGTGGCAATGAAGTCGAGGTTCTCCAGCACACTGTGCCGCAACAGCCCGGCCGGTGGCGCACCCGCCAGAATGTCGGACAAGCCTCCAGCGCGCGGCGCATGAAAGTAACGATGCAACTGGCCGTCGCGCAGGTCGCCATCGATCAGCAACACGCGGCGACCGCTGGCGGCGATGATGGACGCCAGATTGACCGACACAAAGGACTTGCCCATGCCCTCGGTCGGCCCGGTGATCAGCACCACGCGATTGCCGGCATGCGTGAGGCATACCTGCAGCGCGGTGCGAAAGCTGCGCAAGCCCTCGACCGCGATGTCCATGCTGGACACGCGAGCGAGCAAAGGCAGGCGGGTCGGATCGCGCGTGCTGTCGGTCAGGGTCTGCTGCATGGCGCTGTGCGGAATGCTCGCATACACCGGCAAGCCGAAGCCGCGCTCGATCTCTTCCGGATCATCGATGGCTGTCTGCAGCGAGCGACGCAGGAAGGCGGCCAGCACGCCAAGGAACAGCCCGGCAAACGCCGCTGCCGCGATGATGCGCGGCCGGTTCGGCATCACCGGCTGGTCCGGCTTTTCCGGCGCATCGACCAGCCGCACATTGCTGGTCTTGCCGACCGTGATCAGCTGCAGTTGCTGAGCGGTAGACAGCAAGGCGGCATACAGCTCGTTGTTCACCTTCACATCGCGCGTGAGCTTGACCATCTCCTGCTCCAGCACCGGCAGCTCGCGCAACTGGTTCGCGGCGTCACGCAGTTCGCGATTCACGTCGCGCAGCTGGTCGTCAACCGCCACCACGGCCGGATGGTTGGCGGTGTAGCGCGACAGCAGTTCCAGCCGCTTTTGTTCAAGCTCGATCTTGCGTGTGCGTACCGCTGCCGAGCGCTGCAGATTGATCCTTCCCTCTTCACCGATATCGACCGTGCCGTGCAGATTGCGAAAGTGGTTGTAGCGCGCCTCGGCCTGCTCCAGCTGCTGCTTCAGCTCTGGCAAGCGCTGGTTCAGCCAGGCCAGGGACTTGTCCGCCTCTTCGGTGCGGCGCGCGCTGTTCTGCGCCATGTATTCCTGGCCGATGTGGGACAGCAGCTGATAGACGCCGTCCGCCGTCGCGCCCTTCAGCGTCGCCAGCACCACGCCGGATTGCTTGCCGACTTCGCCCACATCCAGCGATTTCTGCACCGCTTCGATCGCAGACAGTCGTGAACTGCGTACCAGCGTGAAGCGCGTGCCGGGTGCTGCGCTCAGGCTGTCGACCTGCAGTAGCACCGGCCCGTAACGCGTGGACGCATTGAGAAGCACGCCGACCCGGCCCTCGAACCGCAGGCCGGATTCGGGCTCGCCCACCAGGTAACGCCCGTCGCTCATCGCGGTCAGGGTGAACTCACGGTTTTCCAGCAAGTCGGGCACGACGAAATCGGTCAGCACGATGCGCTCGTCGCCCCACGCATAACCGCCCAGGCCCTGCAATGACGGCAGCAGCGTCACCAGTCCGCTGGCTGCGATCCCCTGGCCGAGCAGCGGCAGCCGCTGCGGGCGCGCATCGAGGTAGAGCTTCATGCGGTCGATCGCACGCGCGACCACCAGTCGCGAGCGCAGCAGCTCGACCTCGGCTGCTGCCGGCGTCTTGTAGTCGATCATGGAGCCGGCCTCACCGAGGATGTTCTTCGGCTCGCGCTGCCCTTTCTCTTCCACATGCACCATCAGCGTCGCTTCGTACACCGGCCGGGCGAGGAATGCATACAGGATGCCGGCGGCCAGCACCGCGAGTGCGACCCAGCACACCAGCCAGCGATGCTCGGACAAGGTCTGCACATACGCGCGCAGGTCGGTGTCGCTTTCGTCGGACAGAAAGATCGGCGGGTCGGCCTGATAGGCAAGCGGTGGCGGTGGGTTGGACATCAAGGGCGGCAGTCCTCGTCAAATGGGAAGCGTGGCGCCCGGCGCGCGATCACGCGCATGCAGGCCGGCAGAAAAAAGCTCATGCAACGGCCGCAGAGCGCGCCACGACCATGCAGCTATCAGGCGGCGGCCGGGGTTGCCGGTGCAGAGCAAGAGGATGAAGGGGCGCACGTCAGCCTGTCCTTCAGCGGCCGGGCGTGGTCGCGATGACGGCCGTCGGCAGCGCGCCGGGAATCATCGCGCTGATGGTGCGGTTCCAGTTGGTCAGCGGCGTTGCCGCGACATACACGACATCCTTGGGATTGAGTTCGAAGCCTTCGGCCATCGCCAGGGCACCAGGAGCATTCGCATCGAGCTGATAGACCACCGATTGCTCCTGCGTGCGACGCACCACATAGACCTGGCGCGCATCGCCGGTGACGGGATTGATGCCGCCCGCCTCACCCAGCGCTTCGTTCAGCGTCAGCCGGCCATTGCGCATCGGAAGCGCGCGCGGTGCGCTGACTTCGCCGGAGATGAAAATCTTGCTTTCTTCGCGTGACGGCACCCGCACCACGTCACCATGCATCAACACCACGGACGCAGGGTTGACACCGCGCTGCACCAGTTGCGGCAGGTTGATCTGGTAGCTGCGACCGTCGCGGCTGACCATGATGCGGCTCTGGTCGGCCACCGGGTTCATGCCGCCGGCGCGATTGATCGCTTCGGTCAGCGTCATCGCGATATCGTTGATCGGCTGCACACCGGGCGCCTTTACCTCGCCATCGACATACACCCGCTTGCTACGGTAGTGCAGTACCCGCACCGACAATCTGGGCTGCTTCAGGTAGTGCGCGAGGCGCTGCGCGAGCAAGGCATGCACCTCGGCAGGAGTGAGGCCACCGACCTTGAGCTTGCCCGCATACGGAAATTCCAGCATGCCCTGCTGATCGACTTCAAAGCCGGAACTCGGTTGCAGCGGGCTGCCCGCAATGCCGGCGCCACCTGCGGCCGCAGCGGCTGGCATCGCCGGCAGCATCGATGCCGACAACTCCGGATGGTCCCAGACGACGATCTGCAACACATCACCGGCGTCGATGCGGTAGGGCTGGGCCGGCTGCATCAGCGCGCTGATGTCGTCGGACGCGCGCCGGTCGCGCGCATCGCGTTCGCTGCGCACCAGCGCAGCCGTGATCAGCTGTATCTCGGGCTGCCGTTCTTGTGCATCGTCTTGCGCCTGCGCCGCGCTGTCGGCAGCAGCGACATCGGACGGCGGCTTCGCGCGACCGAATTGCATGCCGGGCGCCAGGCTGGAACACGCAGCGATGCCGACCACGATGGCCAGCATGCCTGCGGCAGTCACTGTGTGCCCGAGATCGCCGCCACGCATCGCCCCGCCTCCACCCGCATCCATCTGTCGAGTGGAGGAATGTACGCGGGCAGAGATGCGCCGCCGTTGATGCGGGTCAGCCTTCCCGCAGGGTCAGCATGGGCGGCCTCGACAACACGTTGCGCAGCCCGGCCCAGCCGCCGGCGAGCGCGCAGGCGATACCAATCGCCATACCGGCCAGCCACAGCGATGGCGAGAAGACCCAATCGAATTCGAATACCTGACGCGCCAGCACCCAGCCCACCAGTGATGCACCGGTCGCCGCCAGCAGGCCCGCACAGGCGCCGACCAGCACGCACTCCAGCCATTGCGCATGCGACAGCTGCGAGCGCGTCGCGCCGAGCGCGCGCAACAGGCCGGCTTCATGCATGCGCTCCTGCTGCGACACCAGCATCGCCGCCGCCAGCACCATCACGCCCGCTGCCAGCGTGAACAGAAACAGGAACTCGACCGCGCCCACCACTTGCCCGATCACTTGCTGCGCCTGCGCGACCATGCTGCCGACATCGACGATGGTCAGGTTCGGATAGTCGCGCATCAAGCGGTTCACCAGCGCATGGTCGGAAGGCGGCAGGTGGAACGCCGTGATCCAGGTGCCGGGCAGCGTTTGCGCGGCGGCCGGACTCAGGATCACGAAGAAATTGACGCGCATCGAACTCCAGTCGAGCTTGCGTATGCTGGTGACGGTCGCATCGACCGGCATGCCAGCAACATCAAAGCGCAACTGGTCGCCCAGCTTCAGGCCCAGCGTCTTCGCCAGCCCCTGCTCGACTGAAGCTTCAGCAGTCTTGCCATCGAACCAGCGGCCTTCGACCACCGTATTCTGCGGTGGCAGCGTCGCCATCGTCGACAGATTGAATTCGCGGTCGACCAGCCGCTGCGCACGCTCGTCGGCGTAGCTGTCGGGCCCGATGGTACGGCCATCCAGTTGCACCAGTCGGCCGCGAATCATCGGATACAGCGACGCATCGCGGATACCGGTCTGCTGCAACGTCGCCGCAATCGGCTCGCGTTGTTCGGGCTGGATGTTGATCATGAAATGATTCGGCGCATCCGGCGGCGTCGCCTTGCGCCAGGCCGACAGCAAATCATCGCGCACCACGGTCAGCAGCAACAAGGCCATCAGCCCGAGTGCGAGCGCGACGATCTGCAGGCTGCTGGCACCCGGACGGCGGCGCAGCGATGCCTGCGCAAAGTGCCAGGCTGCCAGCGCTGCATTGCCGCGCGTGCCGAAGCGGCTGCCGAGTGCGGCCGGCATGCGCAGCCACTGCAACGCGCGCAGCACCAGCCACGCGACCAGCGCCGAGCCACCCAGCGCCAGCAGGAAACCACCGGCTGTCAGCAGCCCGAGCCGCGTATCGCGCGCCTGCCACACCAGCAGCACTACGAAGCAGGCCAGCGCCATCGCGTAGCCGCCGAGCGTGAACGCCTTCGGCGCGACCTGCTCGCGGCGAATCACGCGGTTGTGCGGCACATTGCGTAATTGCAGGATGGGCGGCATCGCAAAACCGAGCAGCAACAGCAAGCCGGTCAGCACCCCCTGCACGGCCGGCAGGATGCCGGGGGGCGGCAAGGCCGTGGTCAGCAAGGCACCCAGCCATTGCAGCAGCAGGTAATGCGCAAGGAAACCGAGCGCTGCGCCCAGCAGGCCGCCGGCAATCCCGACCAGTACGAACTCGATCACATACAGGCGCGTGACGTCGGATTGCGTCAGGCCCAGGCAGCGCAGCATCGCGCATGCGTCCACATGGCGCTGCATGAAGCGGCGCGCCGCCATCGCGATCGCCAGCGCCGCCAGCATCGCCGTCAACAGGCTGACCAGCGACAGGAACTGGCGCGCACGGTCGAGCGTGGTGCGCATTTCGGGCCGCCCCGACTCCAGCGACTCGACCTGCACACCGCGGATCTCGGTGCGCCTGATCTCGGCGTCCAGCCAGCGCTGGAACGTAGCGACGGTTGCGGTGTCGCCAGCCAGTTGTGTGCGATAGGTCACGCGCGCGCCCTGCCCGACCAGTCCGGTCGCCTGGAGATCGGACAATGCGATCATCACGCGCGGCGCAAAGTTCATGAAACCGGCGCCGCGGTCTTTTTCATTGATGAGGCTGGCCGCAATGCGGAAGCGGCGCTCGCCCAGTTGCAGCACATCGCCCTCCTGCACGCCGCGCGTGAGAAGGAAAGCCGGGTCGACCCATGCGGTGCCTGCCGGCGGCGCGCCCTGCAGCTCCTGCTCGCGCCCCGCACTGGCCAGCGTCAGCGTGCCGCGCAACGGGTAATCCGCCGACACCGCTTTCACGGACACCAGCCGCGAATCGGCCTCATCGCCCTGACCGGTGGCAGCCATGCTCGGAAAGACGACGGTATCGGCGACGCGCAGCCCACGCCGCTGTGCTTCGTCGCGCCAGCTGCGCGGCAGAGGATAGTCGCTGCGCACTACCAGATCACCGCCCAGCAGTTGCGCCGCATCGCGTTGCAGCGCACTGTTCATCCGATCGACAAAAAAGCCGACCGCCGACAACGCCGCCACCGCAATCGCGAGCGCCGCCACCAGCAAGCGGAGTTCACCGGCACGCCAGTCGCGTTGCGTCATCCGAGTCGCATGCGCGACCACGGCGAGAAAACCATTGAAACCATGCGCGGCTGCCGTCGCCGGCGCTGCGTTGTCCATGTACGCTCCTGATAGCCAATGCTGCCTGCGGTTGCAGGCGCAAACGACGATTGTAGGCGAGTCGCAGGACTTGCACAGGCGGCCGCGTGAACGGCACCGACTTGCACCGACTTACATCGACGTACCCCGCATCCCGTCATGGTGCGTGTGCTCGAAATTCTCCTGACATGGCGCGCAGCGCTCGGCTGCGGGTATCGCCTGCAGGCGCTCGAACGGTATCGGGTAGCCACAGGAAATGCATTCGCCATAGGTGCCGTTATCCATCTTCCTGCGCGCGAGTTCGATCGCGCGCAGCTCGTGCATGTCGCGCGACACAGCGGCGTTGCCGAGATCGATGGACAGGTTCGCGAATGACTGGTCGCCCGGGTCCGGCACCTCGCTCGCCAGCTGCAGGTAATCATCCTGCAGCGTGACCTCGCGTTTGATGTCATCACGCAAGGCACGCTCACGGTCGGTCAGTGCCGCATACAGGCGGGTCTTTTGCTGCTGGTTCAGGCTGTCCATGGCGTCCTCTTTCGTTGTCGTTCATCGCGTGCGTTAGCAGATGATGTGGTCGCAAGTGTTGTGGCTGAAGATAGGGTGGTCGCAGATCTTGCGGTTGAAGATTGATTGTGCGGCCGGGGCCATTGCCGGGTTTGAGCAAACACAAGCACGTGGATTCGTTGCCTGCATTGCAGTGGTTCGCCCGATCAGCAGTTTTCCGTTCGGATAGCGTTACAAATTTTTAAACAAACTGACGCGCTTGCGCAGAGACTGGCAGCCGGTTGATTTGTCTCAAGCAAGGCACTCTGGACATCAAGGGGATAATCGCTAGACTCCCGTTTCTGAAGATTAAGAGTGTTGAAGACAGCCACTTCCCAGAGCACAGCGATGAATTCAGACGAGCTTGAACTGATTGCCGGCGAAGCCGCCGCCGGAACGGATGAATTGATGGAAGATTTCGTCCATGCGTCTGCGCGCAGCGGCAACAGTCCGCGCGAGCTGTACTTCATGCGCGAGACCCTGCACAGTCTGGTGCGGCTCGCGCAATCCGAGCAGATGCTCGAAATCCGCCGCAGCGTCGACAAGCTGGTGCCGGCATCGATGCGACCGTCGGGCAAGCGCCGGCGCCTGCCGCGCGATGCTGCGCCTGGCCAGGCGCAATTCGTGTTCGGCCGCGACGCCTGATTTCTGGTACGCCGCCGGCTCTTGCCCCCCGGGGCAGTCGGGCCGCTGATGCGGGTACTTATAATGTCGGCATGGCCAGGCCCCCTACCCGACGAGTGATCACGATTCACGACGAGCGCGCCTCCGTGCGGCATGCACGCGGGCTGGTCAGTGTGATCGATGACGATCAGGCAATACGCGAGGCGGTCAGCTCCCTGCTCGGTCTTGAAGGTTACGCGACTGAGACCTTCGATTCCGCTGCGCATTTCCTCGAGATATTGGAACGCAATGAGCCGGTGTTTCCCGGGCCGCAGTGCATCCTGCTGGACGTGAAGATGCCCGGCCTCACCGGCCTCGAATTGCAGCGCCGGCTGGTCGAACAGAGCGAGACCGTGCCCATCGTGTTCATGAGCGGCGGCAGCGGCGCGCGCGAAGCCGTGCAGGCGCTGAAGAATGGCGCACTCGATTTCCTGATCAAGCCTTTCGACGAAGAGACCCTGCTGGCCGCCGTCAGCGAAGCACTCGACCGCTACCGCTCGATCGCGCGCCACCATGAACAGGACCATGATGTGGCGGCGCGTGTCGCCAGCCTCACAGAACGCGAAGCGCAGATCGCGAAGATGGTCTCGGCCGGCATGCTGAATCGCGACATCGCCGAAAAGCTTGGGATCGCGGTACGCACGGTCAAGCTGCATCGCATGCACATGATGCGCAAGCTGGACGCGGCGAATGTGATCGAACTGGCCCGTATAGCCGAGCGCATCGGCTGAGTTTGCTGCTGCGACGCAGAAAACCTACATTATTCCTACGTATTCTCGCCGGTCGCTGCGGAATTACCCCTGAGTTTTCCCATGGTTTGCCCCTCGGGACACTACAATTAGTTTCTTTAGAGATATATTTTCGGGTGGCTTGAAAAAAGAGCACCCCGACCAGTGTGGCATGCCCCTGAGGCTGGCAGCAAACCTGCGCGGAGTGGAAGACAACAGAGCGGAGACTCCATCCATGGATCCAAACGTCCTCGAAGCAACCTCCCATGCCGGCAACGCAGGCAACCACGCTGCGGTCGCCGGCCTGATGCGCGATGGCGCTGGCTCGCTGGCCGAAATTTCTCGCAAGTGGCTGGCGGACATCCGTCCGGAAGCCTTTGCCGAGTGCCATGAGTATCTGTCGGCCGTACGCCTTGCACGCCACATGAGCAAGATCGATGTATGCCGCGCAAGCCAGATCAATGGCGACCCCGCCAGCGGCGTGTCGTTGCCGACGGTGTCGAAGATCGAGAGCGGCGCCTATGGCGAGCCGGGCTTCCGCACCATGGTGCGCCTGGCCCGCGGCTATGGCATTCCGCTGTCCAGTCTCGAGCGCTTCTTTACCTGAGCCGGCCGCAGCGCGCGTGGCAGCGCCCATGAACACTACCACCGACCTCGACAGCCTCGTCATCGACGGCAGGAAACTGCGCGATGCGCGCGAGGCGCGCGGACTGAGCGTGGCCGAAGTGGCTGCGCTCTGCACCCTGTCGCGCGACCAGGTGCAGCAAATCGAAGAAGGCGGCGAACGTCCCTTCTACACCCCGGCCCACAAGCTGCTCGCGATCCGCAAGTACGCGCTGGCGATGGACATCCCGTACGACGACATCGTTGCCGGCCCGGGCTCGACCGATACGATGCCGGTGCCCGACAACGCCCCGCCGTCATTGATGATGCATGGCGAAGGCGAGGAAGCCACCGACCTGAGATTGGCGGCCGTCGAACGCAATGCCGAGATCCGGCGCAAGATCCTGATCGGCGCGGTGATGGTCACCATCCTGCTGGCGCTGTACGCAAAGATGCGCGGCACACCGGACAGCATGACGAATGCAGCGCCGACCGAAGTGCAGGCTGAAGCCGACGCGTCGAACGACGCTGTGAGCAGCGAAGCCAGCGTGGGTGGCCGCACCCTCGTATCGGAGACTGCGGCGACGAACAAAGTGGCTGAAGCACCTGCTGCTGCACCTGCTGCTGCACCGGCTGCGGCCCCTGCTGCTGCGCCTGCTGTGTCCCCTGCTGCCAGCGCCGCTGCATCCGTTGCCGCACCCGCACCCGCACCAGCCAGCGTGGCCAGCGCCGCTGCAGCAACAACGAAACCGAGCGACAAGCCGGCCGACAAGCCGACCGACAAGACTGTCGACAAAGCCATCGACAAACCCGCCGCAGAAGCAAAAGCTGCTGCTGACGCGCGCACGTCCACCGACACCCGGCTGGCCGCCAGCGACGACAGCTGCAGCACGCCGACCAGCGGCGAGGTGAAGACCTGGGTGCCGAGTTACCAGCGCAAGGCCGATACCCGTCTGTTCCTGATCAGCCCCAGAGAAACCACCGTCTGCGTGCTGGATAGCAGTGGCAAGACCGCGCTGCTGAAGCTGAAGGCACGTGCCGGACAAGCGTTCAGCGGCAAGCCGCCGTATGTCGTGCACTCGCCTGCGCTGTCCGACATGGAGATCTACCTGCAAGGCATGCGCGCCCGCGTACCGCCGCAGGTGCCGGTGCTGCGCCTGCAGCCGACCACCGTGACTGCGCCGGACGGCGCCGATGCCGGCTGACGGCCACCCGGCCCGACGCACACCCCTGCCGCCCCCCTCTGCCGTACCCCGCCGATTTTCTCGCTATTGCAATGCAATAGGCTACGCGCTTTTTCGCGCGCGATGTGTGCCCAATTGCCTATGTGCATGATGCGCTACGGCATTGCAGCAACGATAGTGATTGACTGAACAAGTTGACAAATCGGATCATTGATCAACGATTAATGGTGCTTTTATAGAAAAAAACCTGCCCAATATTTCTCGTAACACAATGCGTATAAGGATCTGGCCGCAGAGCCAGCAGACGCACTGCTTCAGCGCAATACCCACACAGGAGGAGACCATGAAGCAATCCCCGAGGCTGCAGCCGCCACGCGTGCAGCTGTCCGGCCTGCGCCGGCTGTCCATCGCGTTGCTGGCGCTTGGTTTGTCGGCCGGCGTCCATGCGCAGGAATTCAAGGTCGGCATCGTCAGTTTCCTGTCGGGCCAGGCGGCCGACAGCTTTGGCGTGCCGGCCATCAATGGCGCGAAGTCGCTGGTCGAGGCCTTCAACAACGGTACGGCACCCGCGCCGTATAACAAGAAGGGCTTCGGCGGCCTGAAGATCGTGCCGGTCTATGTCGATGAGAATGGCGGCGCCACCAAGCAGGTGCAGGAATTGCGCAACCTGTACGACCGTGACAACGTGGACGTGGTGGTCGGCTATGTGAGCTCGGGCGACTGCCTCGCGGTGTCACCGGTGGCCGAGGAGATGAAGAAGCTGCTGGTGCTGTATGACTGCGGCACACCGCGCATCTTCGAAGAAGCAAAGTACAACTACGTGTTCCGCACCGCGTCACATGGCGCGATGGACAACGTCGCTGCTGCGCGCTATCTGAAGGCGCGCAATGTGAAGGTCGATACCATCAACCTGATCAATCAGGATTATGCGTGGGGCCATGATTCGATCAAGGACTTCACGCTGTCGATGGCCCACGTCTATCCGAATGCGAAGGTGCAGGCGGACCAGCGGCCCAAGTTCGGCGCCGGTCAGTACGGCACCGAAATCTCGCAACTGATGTCGAAGCCGGCCGATGTGACCCACTCCAGCCTGTGGGGTGGCGATTTGCAGGCGATGATCCTGCAGGCGTCGCCGCGCGGCCTGTTCAAGAAATCGCAGGTGGTGCTGACGGCCGCCGATCACGTGCTGGTGCCGCTAGGTGAGAAGATGCCGGAAGGCGTGATCCTCGGCGCGCGCGGCGCGTACGGCATGCTGGCGCCGAAGTCGGCGCTCAATGACTGGTGGTGGAACCTGTATCAGACCCAGTGGGGTGTGTACCCGGTGCAAGCACCGTACCGGATGGCGCAGGCACTGATGGGTCTGAAGCTCGCGGTGGAAAAAGCGATGGCTGCCAACGGCGGCAAGAAGCCCACCACCGAGCAGATCGCCGCCGCGCTGACCGGCCTCGAATGGGAGGCGCCCGGTGGCCGCGTGAAGATGGCGCTCGGTGACGGTCATCAGGCGATCCAGCCGACCGCCATTGGCCGCACCAAATGGGACCCGGCGAAGAAGCTGGTGGTGCTGGAAGACATACAGCGCTTCGCCGCCGAGTGCGTGAACCCGCCGCCCAACATGAAGGCAGAAGACTGGATGAAGGCTGGCTTCCCGGGAGCGAAATGCAACTGAGCACCATCCTGATCGATGGCCTGACCTATGAGTCCTGGCTGTTCATCGTCGCACTCGGTCTGACCCTGGTCTGCGGCGTGCTGAAGATC